>Ga0172373_10000530_pt1 | contig 62389 bp, 66 predicted proteins | sample Lak10m_2_FD_114546 | JGI IMG/M metagenome (GOLD analysis project Ga0172373, IMG submission 114546) | Freshwater microbial communities from Kabuno Bay, South-Kivu, Congo - kab_092012_10m | ecosystem: Environmental > Aquatic > Freshwater > Lake | place: Democratic Republic of the Congo... | reverse complement strand
TTTCTTCGCCAATACCATTGTGATCGCCGCAGTCAGCGTGGTCTTACCATGATCCACGTGACCAATCGTGCCTACGTTTACGTGCGGTTTCGTACGTTCAAATTTACTCTTTGCCATGATTATTCCTTATCAATGCCAAACGTTAATAACAAAAACAAAACTGGTGCCCATGGCGAGAATCGGACTCGCGACCTCTCCCTTACCAAGGGAGTGCTCTACCACTGAGCCACATGGGCGACAAATCCAACCAAACTACAAACTGGAGCGGGTGAAGGGGATCGAACCCTCGTCGTAAGTTTGGAAAACTTCTGCTCTACCATTGAGCTACACCCGCAGCTTTCCGACCAAACGACCCTTGCAAGCCTTTAATCCAAGCTTGATACAATTAGAATTCTTGGTGGAGGGGGAAGGATTCGAACCTTCGTACTCTAAGAGGTCAGATTTACAGTCTGATGCCTTTAACCACTCGGCCACCCCTCCAAACACAGCCAGCGATTATGCCAATCGAAGGCTTTCCTGTCAAACGAATTTCAACAAATTCGTGCAGAATTTCTACATTATTTGCTCACCTCATTTCGAATGAGGCGATTTTTACGTCTTACATCACCCAATCCAGCGATTTTACCCTTGCGTCCGATACAAGGCAGATTGCGCATGCGCTTGCAACCCCTCCCCAAAAGCCAGAGTGGAAGCGATGACACCCAGCGTCTTTGCACCCTGAGCAGAGACCCTAATCAGGCTGCTGCGCTTCTGAAAATCATAAACCCCCAAGGGCGAAGAAAAGCGTGCAGTACCAGAAGTGGGCAGAACATGGTTAGGGCCAGCACAATAGTCGCCCAAAGACTCAGAAGTGTACTTACCCATAAATATGGCACCTGCATGCTTCAATTTGGGCAAATAAGTCTGCGGTTCTTGAACCGACAACTCCAAATGTTCGGGTGCGATGCGATTACTAATCACGCAAGCTTCATCCAGATCAGCAACATGAATCAATGCTCCGCGATTCTGCAAAGCGGTCTGAATAATCTCTTTGCGTGGCATATGCTCTAACAGCTTAGTTGCACTCGCAGCTACAGCATCAATAAAGGAAGCATCCGGAGAAATCAATATAGCCTGCGCCAACTCATCGTGTTCAGCCTGCGAAAACAGATCCATCGCGATCCAGTCTGGATTGGTATGGCCGTCGCAAATCACCAATATTTCAGATGGCCCCGCTACCATATCGATACCACACACACCAAACACTCTGCGCTTGGCTGATGCCACATAAGCATTACCTGGACCAACGATTTTATCTACTTTAGGTATCGTCGCAGTCCCATAGGCAAGTGCTGCGACCGCTTGCGCCCCCCCTATAGTAAAGACGCGATCTACACCAGAAAGATAGGCCGCAGCAAGCACCAGCTGATTTTTGACACCGTCCGGGGTGGGTACAACCATAATCAACTCAGCCACACCCGCCACTTTGGCCGGCAATGCATTCATCAGCACTGATGATGGGTAAGCCGCTTTACCTCCTGGCACATACAGCCCGACCCTATCCAAGGGCGTAACTTGCTGCCCCAACAAAGTGCCATCGGCATCCTTGTAGCTCCAAGATTCCTGTATCTGCTTCTGGTGATACTCAGTTACGCGCTGCGCAGCAGCCTCAAGTGCGGCGCGCTGCTCAGGCGGCAAGCCAATAAATGCTGCTTGCAACTCAGCTTTAGGCAACTCCATCTGCTGAGCACCCGCCAGAGGCAGGCGATCAAACTTTGCGGTGTACTCCAACACCGCCGCATCGCCACGGACCCGCACATCTTTCAAGATGGCTGCAACCGTAGACTCCAACACATCATCTGCTGTCTCTTCGAATGCCAGCAGATTGGCTAGGTCTTCTTTAAAGTTCACATCGCGACTGGAAAGTTTACGTATCTTCATTTAGTGATTGCTCCAGCAAAGGCATCCAGCATGGGCTGGATTAGTTCGCGTTTCAATTTCAATGCTGCTTGATTCACCACCAAACGTGACGAAATATCAGCAATGTGCTCAACCGCCTTAAGATGGTTAGCCTTAAGTGTATTGCCACTGCTAACCAAATCAACAATGGCATCCGACAGGCCAACCAAGGGCCCCAACTCCATCGAGCCGTACAACTTAATCAGGTCGACATGTACGCCTTTGGCAGCGAAATGCTCGCGCGCCGTTTGTACGTATTTAGTCGCCACACGCAGGCGAGCACCCTGACGAACCGCCGCCTCGTAGTCGAAGTCGTCACGCACCGCGACCATCATGCGGCAGCGCGCAATATTCAGGTCTAGCGGCTGATAAAGTCCCGCGCCACCGTGTTCATGCAGCACATCTTTACCCGCCACACCAATATCCGCTGCACCGTATTGCACATAAGTCGGTACATCAGAAGCGCGCACAATGATGAGTCGCACATCATCGCGATTGGTTGCCAATATCAACTTGCGTGAGGACTCAGGGTCATCCAGGGCGGTAATACCTGCCGCTTGCAACAGGGGCAATGTCTCTTCAAAGATTCGTCCTTTGGACAGAGCGATCGTAATCATCTATATGACTTCCTATTTAATTCTGCGTATCTGCGCGCCTAGCGCCGACAATTTCGCCTCGATATGTTCGTAACCACGATCTAGGTGGTAGATACGATCTACGATGGTCTCGCCTTGCGCAACCAGGCCTGCAATCACTAGACATGCCGAGGCACGCAAATCGGTCGCCATGATGGTCGCGCCTTCCAACTGCGCGCAACCTTTGACGATGGCAGTGTTGCCTTCAATATCAATCTGAGCACCTAATCGCAACAGCTCCTGCACATGCATAAAGCGATTCTCAAAAATCGTCTCTACCACCATAGAAGCTCCATCGGCAATGGTGTTCAATGCCATGAACTGCGCCTGCATATCGGTTGGAAATGCCGGATAAGGCGCGGTGCGAAAATTGACCGCGTGCGGACGCTTACGCATCTCCAGCGTGATACGTTCACCTGATGTAGCTATAGTCGCACCAGCTTCACGCAGTTTGTCGAGCACGCTTTCTAAAATATCGGCACGAGTATCTGTCAATGTGATGCGACCTCCAGTAGCAGCAGTCGCAACCAAAAAAGTACCGCTTTCAATACGGTCAGGCATAACACGGTATTCGGCACCATGCAGAGCATTCACACCTTGTATCGTAATGGTATCGCTGCCTGCACCGCCAATCTTGGCCCCCATTGCGATCAAGCAATTCGCCAGATCGACGACTTCAGGCTCGCGTGCAGCATTCTCAAGTGTCGTAACGCCTTCGGCCAAAGCCGCTGCCATCATTAAATTTTCAGTACCCGTAACACTCACTACATCGAAGCATATCCTCGCGCCTTGCAGGCGCTTAGCTGTAGCATGGATATAGCCGTGCTCGATATGTATCTCCGCGCCCATCGCTTGCAACCCCTTGATATGCAGATCGACCGGACGCGAACCTATGGCACAGCCTCCGGGCAGCGATACACGTGCTTCGCCGAAACGCGTCAACAACGGCCCCAGCACCAGAATGGCCGCACGCATGGTCTTCACCATGTCGTACGGTGCTTCGAGTCTATCTATCTTGGATGCATTAAAAGTGCTTGCTTGTATTTCAGGGGTAATTACAACGCCCATCTGTCCGAGCAATTTCGACATAGTCATCACATCATGCATGTCAGGTAGATTGCTCAATCGCACATCATCCGCACTTAACAGGCTGGCACACATAATAGGGAGCGCAGCATTCTTGGCACCAGAAATACGCACCTCTCCCTCAAGTTTATTGCCACCCTGTATGAAAAGTTTTTGCATGTTATTTTTGTTCCTGCCACTCATGCGGCGTTAATGTTTTCATAGACAACGCATGAATCTCAGCACGCATACGATCACCTAAAGTCTGATATACCAACTGATGTCTTTGCACACGACTCTTGCCAGCGAAGGCTTCACTTACAATCAAGGCTTCAAAATGCTGACCATCACCAACCACTGTCAAATGCTGGGTGACCATGCCTTGTGCAATATTGGCTTGGATACTTTCAGGGGTAACTATCATTGGATATTAAGTATCAAATACAACGTGGGGGTTAATTGCAGCTAAGCAATAAAAATGCGCATCGCTTGAATAAAGGATGCGCATGATACTAAAAAAGCTAAGGTTAAGCGCGCAGCATTCCAACGCCGCACAGTGGAAGTCTCAGGCTGATGCTATTGGCAATAGCTCGGCCACTCCATACAAGCCTGCCAGACTGAGCATACTGGAAGGTAGATTTGCTACCTGCACTGCACGTTTATTCTGCTTTGCCACACGCATCCAACCTAACACTAGACTCACTGCCGAAGAGTCGGCTGTCTCGACTTGGGCAAAATCCAATATCAAGCCTTCATGATTCAAATACTGCAGGCCTTGAGCGTATAGCTCAGGAACAGTATCCATGTTAAGGGCACCACTTACGTATAAGTGACCATCTGCAAAATTGATCATTTAGCCTCGGCCTTTGCACTTGCTAGGCTGGCATTTTTTGCTGCCAAGGCCTTAATCAAACCATCAATACCGCCGTCGTCAATCTGTTTGGCAAAGGTACTACGTGAAGACATCACTAAACTGGAGCCCTCCGTCGCCAAATCAAATACTTTCCAGCCGTCGGCTGTTTTCTCCATCACATAGTTGACCGAGATGGCTGGTGCGCCGGGCTTAAGTATCTTGGTCTTGACGGTCACTTCGGTATCGGCATCGGCCATTTTCACTGGTGTAACTTCTACCGTTTGATTGCGATACCCACTGAAAGCGGCAGTATAAGTACGAATCAACATGGTCTTGAACTCTTTAACCATTGCTTGTTTTTGCTCAGCACTCGCGCCACGCCAATACTTACCAACGGCAAGTTGCGTCATGCGCACAAAGTCGAAGTGAGGCACGATTTTGGCATCCACCAAAGCCAATACTTTTTCTTTGTTACCGGCCTGTATGTCTTTATCCTGTTTGACGATGGCCAGAACCTCTTGGACAGTGTTCTGCATCAACGTGTCTGGCGCAACGATTTCCGCATTGGCATTAGCAAGCGCACCAATCATCACACATGCCAGTATCAGCTTATAAATTCCACGCATCGTTAAATCTCCTAGTTATTTAGCACTGTCACTTGCTTTGCTGTAGATGAACTTGCCTATCAAGTCCTCTAGCACCATCGCCGACTGAGTCTGTTTAATCACATCACCATTTTTGAACATCTCACTATCACCGCCGGGAGCCAAGCCTATGTACTGCTCACCCAACAAGCCAGAAGTGAGAATGTTCGCGAACGTGTCCTTGGGGAATTGATAGCGCTTATCCAAGCTAATGCTTACCCTCGCCTCATATCGTTCAGGATCCAGAGAAATGTCTGTCACACGCCCTACCAACACCCCCGCACTTCTGACCGAAGCTTTAGGTTTCAATCCGCCGATATTGGAGAAGTAAGCCTGAACTTGGTAGGTCTCGGACACGTTATACGTACTCAGATTCCCTACCTTCAAAGCCAACATTACTAAAGCAGCGATGCCACCCACCACGAACATACCTACCCAAAGATCCAATTTAGTGCGTTCCATCTCTAATTTCCCCCGAACATCATTGCAGTCAAAACAAAATCCAGCATCAAAATCGCCAGCGAGGAAGTCACTACCGTACGCGTCGTTGCTCCCGACACACCCTCTGCAGTTGGCGGCGCATCATACCCCTCGAACAAAGCGATCACAGTCACGACCACACCAAACACAACACTCTTCAGCACACCATTCATAATGTCATGCTTGAAATCAACTGCTGCCTGCATTTGCGACCAGAACGAACCTTCGTCCACACCGATTTGCACCACGCCGACGAAGTAGCCGCCAAAGATACCCGCCGCACTGAACATCGCTGCCAACAAGGGCATGGAGATTACGCCCGCCCAAAAACGCGGCGCGATAATACGTGCAATCGGATTGACCGCCATTAACTCCATGGCCGAGATTTGCTCGGTGGCTTTCATCAGGCCGATCTCAGCCGTCATCGCAGAACCGGCGCGGCTGGCAAATAATAAGGCCGCGACCACAGGCCCCAGCTCGCGCACTAAGCCCAGCGCCACCATCACGCCCAGCGCCGACTCTGAGCCGAAACGCTTGAGCGTCTCATAGCCTTGCAGACCCAGCACCATGCCAACGAACAGCCCCGCGACGATGATGATAATCAACGACATCACCCCCGTGGAGAACAACTCTTTCTTGATTAAATGAAAGCGGCGGAAACCACTCCCAGAATGCAGCAAAGTCAGCGCAAAGAAACGGGCGGCAAAACCAATGCGCCACACTGCGTTGACGGTAGTATGTCCTATGCCACGGATATTATTTAGCACTGCCATATAGTTAAGCCCGTAGATTCAAGTCTTGGCGGTACTCACCGCCCGGATAATGGAAAGGCACAGGACCATCCATCTCGCCATGTACAAATTGGTGTACATATTCTTTTTTGGAAGCGATGATTTCGTCAGGCGTACCTTCAGCAACAATCACCCCACCTGCCATGAAATAGACGTAATCGACTATCTTCAATGACTCCTGCACATCGTGCGTCACAATGATGGAAGTCGCTCCCAAAGCATCATTCAAACGGCGTATCAAATCCCCAACCACAGTCAGCGAAATGGGGTCCAATCCCGCGAAGGGTTCGTCGTACATAACCAACATCGGATCTAGTGCCACCGTGCGTGCTAAGGCGACGCGACGCGCCATACCTCCCGATAACTCCGCAGGCATTAAATCATGTGTACCGCGCAGCCCCACTGCATGCAACTTCATCAAAACCAGATCATGTATCAACTCCTCAGGAAGATCGGTATGTTCACGCATCTGAAAAGCGACATTGTCAAAAACTGACATATCGGTAAAGAGCGCACCGAACTGGAACAGCATCCCCATTTTGCGCCGCATCGCATACAAGCCTGCCGAATCCAACTCGTGCAACTTCTTGCCATCAACCTGCACATAACCTTGAGTCGGCTTCAAAGCACCGCCCAAATGGCGTAACAGCGTGGTTTTTCCGCAACCGCTTGACCCCATAATGGCAATCAACTTTCCTCTAGGGAAAGTCATATTGATACCCTTTAAAATGGCACGTTGATCATAGGCAAAATTCAGGTCGCGGATTTCGACTAAAGCGGAAGAAGACAAAATTGGAAGCCCGTATTACAGAGAGGCCGCATTCTATCGATTAGAAACGATATTCTCAACTTCATATCGCAACACATTAAACTATCTAGATATTCAGAGCTATTGAGCCCAAGCCTGCTTGCCGTTATGCTGAAGGCATCCCCCGTTAATGAGAACGATGTCCGCTTTGAACGTGAAATTGCCCCGCCCCAGCTTGCTCATCGTTGATGACGACCCACTCATACGCGAAGGCTTAGCCATAGCTTTTGAAGATGACTTCGAAGTCTTTCAGGCTGAATCGCGTATCGCAGCGATCACTTTATTGCGCAATCTAGCAACCCCTCCGGCACTGGCTTTGCTTGACTTGGGTCTTCCCCCTTTGCCACATCGGCCCGATGAGGGCTTCCAACTAATTGCCGAATTATTGGCACACTCAGCCAAAATCAAGATATTCACCTTGTCCGGCCAAGATGATAAAAGTAACGCTCGCCACGCTCGAGCACTAGGTGCCATCGATTTCATTTCCAAACCATGCCCGCCCAAGGAGATTAAGCAACGTCTCCTGCAAGCGTTGCAGCTTGAACAACAAGAATCGCGTCAAACTGAACACAGCGATGATTTGCTGGGCATCGTAGGGCAAAGCCAGGCGATACAAGCACTGCGCAACCAGATTGTGATGTACGCAGCCATGCCATTCCCTGTTTTGATAGAAGGCGAATCGGGGTGCGGCAAAGAGTTGATCGCCAGTGCGTTACAGCACTTAAGTCCGTCCAACAATGCCCCATTTAAAGTATTGAACTGCGCTGCCATCTCACCTAATCTGTTGGAAGCAACCTTATTCGGCCACAGCAAAGGCGCATACACAGGGGCCAACACCGCGCAATCAGGCTACTTCGAGGACGTTGGGGAGGGCACCTTATTCTTGGACGAGATCGGTGAGCTGCCATTGGAGTTACAAGCGAATCTACTGCGCGTACTGGAAAACGGCGAGTTTCAACGCGTGGGCGAAACCACCACGCGCAAGAGCAAGGCCCGCATCATCGCAGCTACTAACCGCAACCTGCGCACCGAAGTCAAAGTGGGCACTTTTCGTGGCGACCTGTATCACCGGCTGAATGTTTTTTCTATCACTGCCCCGCCATTGCGCGAATTAGGCTCAGACAAATTATTACTGCTGAATCATTTTCGTGCACTTTATGCCGAGCAAATCAAACATCCGCCATTCGAACTACATCCCGAAACCATCACTTTGTGGGAGCGGTATGGCTTTCCGGGCAACATCCGAGAGTTGCGCAACATCGTCATACGCTTGACAGCGAAGTATCCAGGCATGACCGTCAATGCAACGCAACTACTGGATGAATTCGACTCTACAGCACTCGGCATCCCTACTGACAAGCCCACCAGCAATCTGGGAACCGTACGTGAGAAGCTACTTTCTGGGCAGTTTGACCTTAATCATGAACTACGCACTCAGGAAAGCCTGTATATAGATATCGCACTGGAGCTAAGTTCGAATAACATCAGTGAAGCCGCAAAACTGTTGGGCATCAACCGCACCACTCTGTACAGTCGCATGGATGCGCACGAAAAACTCAAAGTGGAAAACTGAATATGTATCTGGAACATTTTGGCCTCAACGAGCAACCATTCAAGATTACTCCGGTGACCGAGTTTTTCTTTAGTGGCGCTAATCGTAAAGAGATACTTGAAGCCTTGATCTACTCGATTAGTGAAGTAGAGGGCATCATCAAGGTCAGCGGCGAGGTGGGGAGTGGCAAGACTATGCTGTGCCGCATGCTGCTGGAGCAGTTACCGAAACATATCGAGCCGATCTATCTGGCCAACCCCAGCCTATCTCGTGAAGAAATGCTGTATGCCATTGCCGATGCCCTAGGGCTAAGTGTCGAGCACGAGCGCATCGGCGTAATGATGCAGAACATACAGAACAAGCTGGAAGCTAAAGCGCGTGACGGCAAGCGCGTTGTGGTGCTAGTGGATGAAGCACACGCAATGCCGATAGACACGTTAGAAGAGTTGCGCTTGCTTTACAACCTACAAGTTGGCAGCTTTAAGTTGTTGCAAATTGTGCTGTTTGGCCAACCAGAATTGAATAGCAAGCTGGATCAACCCAATATGCGCCAGCTCAAAGACCGCATCGTGCATAACTTCCATATGCAACCACTGTCGCGCGACATACTTGAAAATTACCTGATGTTCCGTATGCGCAAAGCCGGCTACCACGGCCCGAATATTTTTACGCCAGGTGCAATCAAGCTCATCGCCGATGCTTCGGTCGGACTGATGCGGCGCGCCAATGTGTTAGCTGATAAATCATTACTGGCGGCCTTCGTCGAGGATACTCACAGCATAGAGGCCAAACATGTACAAGCCGCGATGCGCGATAGTGAGCTGTCCCCTCAATCCACTCTACCCAGCAAGCGGATTATTTATGCGGTAACCGGTTCTATATTGATCGTGATACTGGCTTGGTTGAGTTGGTCCTATTTTGGCAACCATCAAACCGCAGATATAACTAGGCCAACTATCGCTGCGGCCTCGGGAAACGTGGTTATTCCACAAGCATCGGTAAGCAGCCCACTCACTGCCGAGAGCAACATCGTCACGACTGCACCGGCTTTAGCAATAAGCTCGATCACTCCCAGCAATGTACCCCTCGCGACTATGGCTGCATCACCAGTAGCCTCTGTACCCGTCACATCCCCCGCCACTGAAACGGCCAAGCCTGCCACCTCAATCAGCCGTTTTGAGCAACGCTTAACAGCCGGGCAACGCTTACAGGACGACCCGCGCGCCATCGCCAGCATCCAGTTGTTCTACAACGAACAGGTGTCTGTCACGCGTTTAGAGGGGTTTTTGAAGCGCGCCGAAGCATTGGGAAAATTATCCGAGATATACCTGCTACCTACCAAACTGAACGGCAAAGAGGGGATGCGTGTGGTTTATGGTGCATATCCTTCTGCCGAAGCTGCCAAGTTGGCAAGCAAGAAAGAGCTTCCGCAACGCTATCAAGAAGCATTCGAAACGACGATTTACCTGCTGCAATAGCAAGGCATTATGTATATTTATTTATTGAGCCGACCTAGCAAAGCTGCTAGGCTGCAAAAAACAAGGGAGAAACGAGCATGCGCACATCTCACTCACTAAGTCTTTGCGCTGTGGGGCTTCTGCTCACGAGTTGCGGTACTAAACCGATACAACCCTCGGATCACCACATGTTGCGTGAGACGACACCGCCCGTTTCCAGCAAAGATATTCCACAGCCGATCACCAGCAACGTCGTACTCCCTCCGCCCAAGCCCATCAGCAAAACTGCCACATATAGTGTGGTCGTAACCAATGTGCCTGCGCAACAAATACTGTTTGAACTGGCGCGCGACGCGAAGATTAATCTGGATATACATGGCGGCATTGATGGGCTCGTAACGGTCAACGCAATCAATCAGACGCTGGAGCAGATTCTCACCCGTATCGCCCGACAAGTTGATATGCGCTACGAGCTCAGTAATGGCTCGCTGATTGTGATGCCAGATACCCCTTATCTGCACAGCTACAAGATTGACTACGTCAACATGACGCGCGATTCCGAGAGCAGTATCAGCAATTCCACGCAGATGAGCAGCACCAGCGGCAATAGCTCGGCTGGTGGCGGTAGCAATAAATCATCCATCGACATCAAAGACACTTCCAAGAATCGCTTCTGGGAAACACTGACACAGAACATCAAAGACATCTTGCATGAGACTGACAAGATACTGCCCGATGGCTCCAGCGAAACCACGGTACAACAGAGCAAGTCGAGTAGCAGCACCGGCACCGGCGCTCCACTACCGATAGGCAACAAAAAACTGCTCCTAAGATAGGCTTAGAGAACAGCCCCAACCCCATTAGCGTGGAAGAAGGCGATGTCACGGTAACTAAGAAGAGCACCTTCCGCGAGGCGGCTGCGGTGATCGCCAACCCAGAGAACGGTTTGATTACGGTGCGGGCAACCGGCAAACAACACGAAAAGATTCGCGAATTTGTTGACCAAATTATGTCCAGCGCACGCCGTCAAGTTTTGATTGAAGCCACGGTCGTGGAAGTACGTCTCAATGACCAATACCAACAGGGCATCAATTGGTCAGCACTCACCTTGGGGGCCAAGGGTTTCAAATTGACTCAGGCTGGAACAGGTGTGCAAGCAGCTGCGAATACCGGCAGCATGTTCCTACTCAATTACGCCAACCCAACTTCCAAGTTAGGCAACTTGGCAGCCAGCGTGTCATTGCTCGAATCGTTTGGCAACGTCAAGGTGCTGTCTAGCCCCAAACTCAGCGTGTTGAACAACCAGACTGCGATGTTACGTGTGGTGGATAACGTCGCCTATTTCACCACCGACGTGCAAATCGTGCTGCCCACCGCCACCACACCAGGCAGCAACACTTATACGACCACACTGCACTCCACTCCGGTCGGTTTGACCATGAGCGTCACGCCACAGATTAGTGATAGCGATGTCGTGAGTCTGATTCTGAAACCTTCGATTACCCGGGTGATCGGTTCTATAAATGATCCTAATCCTGCGCTTAAGACTGCTGGAGTAATTAGCGTCATACCTCAAACACAGACACGGGAAATGGAATCGGTATTGCGCATCAACAACAATCAGATCGCTGTGATGGGTGGGTTAATGCAAGACAGCATAGACAAAAAGACCGATAGCGTACCGATCTTGGGTGACATCCCTTGGATTGGCAATCTATTCCAGAATCGCAATGACGTCACAACCAAGTCGGAACTGGTCATCTTCCTACATCCAGTCGTCATCAAAGACCCAAGCCTGAATGGTGATTACAGCGACTACCGCAGTAATCTGCCAGATCAGGAGTTTTTTCACGAATCGGCGAACGGTAAACCTTAGGGCATCACCATGAGTCTGTTATTGGATGCTAGGAAGAAGTCTCAGGAGGGCGGTGCTGGCACGGCCAAGCTTGAGTTGAGTCTAGAGGCTACACCTAGCACCCCCTCACCACTAAGCAGTCCAGCCAAAGAAAGTGCGCGCAGTGCCAGTCAGAATCTTTTTCAGGCCAAAGCTGCCGCACCGTCAGGAGGTCACGTGAATCGTAATCTGTTATATGCATTGCTCGGTAGTATCGTGCTGTTCGCCCTAGGCGCAGTCTACGTATGGTACGAAATCAATTCCATGAGTCGTCCTGTCGCGCGGCCTGTAACTCAAACAGCCGCGATCACACCTCCTGCTCCGGCAGTGGCGGCAAGGATGCCGGATGCTGCCCCCGTCACCACAGCGCCCGCAACGGAAACACAACTGATCCCCCAACTCAGTTCGCCTGCAATCACAGCACAGCCACCCGTCGCCATTGCGCAAACACCTGAGGCCAGCACTGCCAAGCACCTTTCAGCTAAAACCAAACATACTTCTCAAACACCCAGCAAACCGCGCGCCGATAGTGCCATCACCATCAGCCGTGACTCTGCTGACAACCTAGACGCGCAGTTGAACAATGCCTATCAAGCCTACAAGGTGGGGAAATACGAGCAGGCCCAATTACTCTATCGCGGCGTATTGGCTCAGGAACCCCGTAACATAGATTCGTTACTAGGCTTGGCTGCAATCGCGCAACAAACTGGCGCAGACACGCAAGCGCAGTTCTATTACACCAAGGTACTGTCACTAGATCCGCGCAATCCGGTAGCGAATGCAGGCATGTCAGCACTCAGCACGGATGAGAATCGTGAAAGTCGCTTGAAGATGTTGCTCAACGAACAAAAAGACTCCTCTTCTTTACACTTCGCCTTGGGTAACCAATACGCCAGTCAGCAACGCTGGGCCGAGGCGCAACAGTCGTATTTCAACGCTTACCAACTAGAACCCAATAACGCCTCTTTAGCGTTCAATCTGGCCATCAGCTTGGAACGCCTCGGACAAAGTAAACCCGCCGCACAGTATTACCGTCGCGCCATCGCACTAGACAAAGGCAAGAGCGCGGGATTCGACCACGCTGCAATAGAACAGCACGCACAGGCACTCACACAGTAAGGGATATGACAGACAACCAACTTCAACAACCATTGGGCAACATGCTGGTCGCCAAAGGCGTGATCAGCGAGGATCAGTTACGTATTGCCATGCAAGAGCAAGGCAATACGCACCAGCCCTTGGGACGTTTGCTGGTGCGTCTGGGTTTCTTGTCAGAAGCCACAATACGAGATGTGTTGTCAGAGAATCTAGGGCAAGAGAGTGTTGATCTATCTACCATCATCGTCGATCCCGCCGCGCTGGCACTGATTCCTAAAGATGTGGCACGGCGCTACCAATTGCTGCCTCTGTCGGTGGACAAACCAGGACGGGTATTGACCATCGTCATCGCCGACCCCGACAACATCATTGCGCTGGACCAGTTACGCGCCTTGCTCAAAGACGAATATCACCTCATCACCCAGCTGGCCAGTGAATCCGACATCCTGCGTTCCATAGACCAGTACTATGGATTTGAGCTTTCTATCGACGGCATCTTGCACGAGATCGAGCCGGGCGAGATGGAGTACCAGACCCTGCAATCAGGGGTGAATGAGTTTAGCCAACCTGTGGTGCGCCTGATCGATGCCCTGCTGACCGAAGCGGTACAACGCGGCGCGTCGGACATCCACTTCGAACCGGAAAGCAGTTTCCTGCGCATCCGCTATCGCATCGACGGCGTGTTGCGCCAGATGCGCAGTTTGCATAAGAGTTTCTGGCCCGCCATGGCGGTACGGATGAAAGTGATGAGCGGCATGAACATCGCCGAGACGCGCGCACCGCAGGACGGTCGTATCTCCTTGCGTCTATCTGGTCGTCCCATCGATTTTCGCGTCGCCTCGCATCCCACCACACACGGCGAGAACTTCGTATTGCGCATCTTGGATAGGCAGAAAGGTATCGTGCCACTGGCCCAGACCGGCTTAGATGAACGGGCACTGAATACACTCAAGATGATTATCGCTAAACCCGAGGGCATCGTGCTGGTCACCGGCCCAACGGGGAGCGGCAAAACCACCACCTTGTATTCGGTGCTCAATCACGTCAACACCGAGTCGGTCAACATCATGACCTTGGAAGATCCCGTCGAGTATCCGATTTCTTTGATACGCCAGACTTCCATCAACGAGGCAGCCAAACTCGATTTCGCTACCGGTATTCGCTCCATGATGCGCCAAGACCCTGACATCATCTTAGTTGGTGAGATACGCGATCATCCCACCGCCGAGATGGCGTTCCGCGCCGCGATGACCGGTCACCAGGTGTACTCCACCTTGCATACCAACTCTGCAATCGGTGCGATACCACGCTTGCTGGATATCGGCATACTGCCCGACATCATGGCTGGCAACATCATCGGCATCATCGCGCAACGACTAGTGCGCGTGCTATGCAAGGAATGCAAGTATCCCTATGTGCCGGATGCCATGGAGCGCAAACTACTGAGTATCCCACTGCACCAGGATGTCACGCTGTACCGTGCTGCCGGTTGCGAAGCCTGCAATCATCAGGGTTACAAGGGGCGCATGGCGATCATGGAACTACTCAAGATGGACTACGACCTAGACGACCTAGTCTCACGCCGTGCCAGCACACGGCAGATACGCGAACTCGCGCTGGCCAAAGGCTTCAATCCTCTCGCCGTAGATGGCATACGACGTATCCAGCAAGGCCTCACCTCGCTAGCAGAAGTCAGTCGCGTGGTCGATCTGACCGACAGGGTCAACTGATATGGTCATGTATGTTTACCACGCTATCAATCAACAAGGCCAAGCAGCCAAAGGCTTGCAGGATGCTGCCAACTTGGTGGATCTGGAGTTCCGCCTCAAGCGTAACGGCTTGGATTTGATACAAGCCAAGGTGGACAGCCAGAAGGGTGGCGGTCAGCGTCGTAAAATCAAACGTACCGAATTAATCACCTTCTTTTTCAATCTGGAACAACTCACCCGCGCTGGCGTACCGTTGTTGGAAAGTTTGTCGGATCTGCGCGATACCATGACGGAAGTGCACTTCCGTGAAGTCATCGCCAATCTGGTCGAGTCCATAGAAAACGGCAAAAAACTCTCACAGGCGATGGCGCAACACCCCGATGCCTTCGACAAGATTTTCATTAGCCTGACCCATGCTGGTGAAGAGAGCGGCAGATTGCCCGAGGTGTTCGCACACATCACCGACTCGCTCAAGTGGCAAGATGAGATGGCCTCACACACTAAAACCATCCTGATGTACCCAGCCTTCGTCGGCACCATCGTATTGGGAATCACCATCTTCCTGATGATTTATCTAGTGCCACAGCTGGTCACGTTCATTAAAGGCATGGGCCAGGAGATTCCTATCCAGACCCGCATGCTATTGGCCACCTCTGGATTCTTCGTCAATTATTGGTATGTGGTCATCGCTCTCCCCATCGTGACACCTATCGTCATCACACTGCTGGTCAACTCCAGTGATGAAATGCGGCTGCGTTTCGATAAGTTCAAATTGGACATGTGGGTGATCGGCCCCATCCTGCGCAAAATTATTCTTGCCCGTTTCGCCAATACTTTTGCCATGATGTATGGCTCGGGCATCAGCATCCTAGACTGCATCCACAACTCGCGTGATGTGGTCAATAACCTAGCGATTGCCCGCTCACTTGACGAAGTAACACAAGAGATCGAGTCCGGTAAAAACCTGACGCAGAGCTTTCAGAACACCCGTATGTTTCCGGCACTGGTGATACGTATGCTCAAAGTGGGTGAATCAACCGGCTCACTGGATAAGGCGCTGCTCAACGTCAGCTATTTCTACGACAGAGACGTGCGTGAATCGATCAAAAAGGTGCAGGTCATGATAGAGCCTGCCATGACCATCATCTTGGGCATCATTCTGGGTTGGGTCATGCTCTCGGTACTCTCGCCTATTTACGACATCATCGGCAAGGTGAAATTCTGATGAAGAACTGTTTACTGCTGCTACTTAGCACCAATCATCTGCACGCTCAACGCTTGGTGGGCGGTAAAATTACGGAACGGCGCGAATTTGGTGACTCAGCGGATGATAGGGCGGACTTCGCAGACTTCCTCAAGCACATCAAATGTCCAACCTACTTACTAACCGATTTAATCGAAGAGGACTTCCGCCTGGAAGTTACACCCCACCTGAGCGGCAACAATCATCGCGCCCTGATCAAGCGTAAATTCGATCAGTTCTACCGTGGCACACCATTCCAGCAAGCAACCTTGCTACAGCGTCAGAGCAGCGGCCGTCGCGACGACGAGATGCTGTTCTCGGCCCTGACCAACCCAAGCTTGGTAACGCCTTGGGTGGATATCTTGCTGGCACACAAAATACCGCTGGCTGGCATCTACTCAGTACCGCAGATCAGCCTGCCTCTGGTACAAGACCATCCGTCCAATCACCTCTTGCTCATTACTTGGAACAAATTTGCAGGATTGCGCGAGACCTACTTTAGCTCTCACCGCCTGCAAATATCACGCTTGACCCCCATCACCAAAGGACTCAATTTCCAAGATGCAGTGGCCGAGGAATTAGGTCGCACCTATCAATACCTCAAGAGTCTCAGCCTACTGCCCGCCGGGCAGGTGTTGGATGTGCGCATCGTCGGGCATAGTAACGATCTGATCGAACTGCAAACCCGCTTACCGCGCAGCGAGGACATGCGCTACGACTTTGTCGATCTTGCCACGCTAGCCAAAAAACTCGGTAGCGATGCACAGACCAGAGACTCTGATGCCAATCATGTGTTCTTGCAGCAATTGGCCGAGAAACAACCTAAGAGCCAATACGGCAACGCTGAACACACCCACTACTTCCATTTGTGGCAACTGCGTCGCATCCTGTTTTGGACCAGTATCGGACTGGTTGCGGCCAGTATGTTATGGGCTTTGCAAGTAACAAAACTGCAAGACTCGCATGACCAACAAGAAGTCGATACGATTCTGCAACGGGCGCAAAGCATAAGATTGGAAAAAGATCGGGTACTGGCCGCTTTACCCAAAAGCGATGTCTCACCGAGCGATCTCAAAGCAGCCGTCACCACACTACGAACCTTGCTGCAACGCTCCAGCACTCCTCAAGAGTTCATCATCCCTTTAAGTAAAGTAATGAACAACTTTGCCAAAGTGCAGCTAGATGAGTTGGCCTGGAAGAGCAGTGCTGTCGAACCCGTCGCAGCCAATACCGCTGCGGATATTCCCGCGCAAGTCCTGACCCTCAAGGCACATTTGGAAGACAGCATCGGTAATACGCGGAACGCACTGGCGTATCTGGATCAATTCAAAGCCGCGCTGGAAAAGCAAGGCTATCTCGTGAGCATCATCGACCGTCCTTTGGATATCAGCCCGCAAGGCAGCCTATCCAATACAACTGGCAGTGCAGATAAGAGTCGCAATATCACACTCAAGTTAGTATGGAGACCGGCATCATGAAAATCACCAAGAGCGACATGTATGTGATGCGCAGCAGCTTGATTACTCTGTTCATCGCTATCGGCTGCAGCTTGCTACTCATCTACTTCAGCGACCGGCAATCCACAATCGCCAAGCAAAGCTGGGATGCCGCACAGCAACAGTTGCGGACGGCACAGACTGGTTTGAATGATGCCAAGCAAGACTACAATAATGTGATCGACTACCGTGATGAATACGCCACTTCGATAGCACAACATCTAATCGGCAACGAGTCGCGGCTGGACTGGGTTGAGAATCTTGAACGCATCCGCGAACAAAAGCTGGTTGCGGACATGCACTACAATATCGGCCCGCAAAAACCTTATGTCGCCCAACCCGCGATAGACAGCGGCAATTTCGAGCTCAAGTACAGCGAGATGAAATTGCAACTCGATCTGCTGCACGAAACTCAACTGTTGGATTTTTTCGATGCACTACGCACCCAAATCAAAGGTTGGTATCAGTTGGATGAATGCAGCATCGTGCGGAGCGCGAGCGGCAGTACGAACCTGACTACACAGCTGCATGCTGAATGCAGTGGCGGGTGGATCACCCTTAGGAACAGAAGTATGACGCCATGAAGAGCCCATCTATCCTCCCTGTATTGAGTTTCGCTCTGCTGCTTGCCCCTACAGCACAAGCGGAACAGTCGCAACTTGGCCGCCTGTTCTTTACTTCAGAACAACGCCAACAATTTAACTACGGCAAATTCAAAGAAGGCGACAACGCCACGCCGGACAGCCTGATGCTCAACGGCATCGTGCAAAAACATGGCGGCTCACGCACGGCATGGATCAATGGCGTAGCGCAAAAAATCGGCCCCAGTGACGAGCACAATCCCAGCAGCGTACCGCTTTCCATTCCCAACAAGGCGCATGCCATAACCGTCAAGGTCGGCCAGCAAGTCAATGTCCACTCAGATAGCGACACCCCCCGCTGAATATCATGTCTCGCCGCATATCCAATAGCTCTCAACTGCAACGTGGTGCCGCGCTGATGGTGATGCTGGTGGTCGTCGTTTTGGGAACGATCACATTACTAGTCAGCCAGATGAATAGTGCACAAGTGACCTTGGACAGGAATCGTACAACTGCGGATGCACTGGCAAAAGCCAAGGAGGCACTGATAGGCCGCGCCACCATCGACATCACTCTGCCAGGTAGCCTGCCCTGCCCGGACAACAATAACGATGGTAGTGCCGACCTATTATCTGGTAATGACTGCCCCAACTATATCGGACGCTTACCGTGGAAAACGCTGGGCTTGCCCGACTTGCGCGACGGCTCTGGTGAACGCCTGTGGTATGCCCTAGCGCGCAATTTTCGCGACGACAATTCAGCCCATCCCCTCAACAGCGACAGCCAAGGCAACCTGAGTCTTTCCGGCTTAGCGCCCGTGAACAATGTGATTGCCATTGTGTTTGCGCCAGGCAACGTGATCAGCGGGCAAAGCCGCTCCGACACACTCACCGCGATATGCGCATCGCTCAAAAACACGCCCACCGTCGCGCACAGCCTGTGCGCCAGCAACTACCTTGAATCTGGCAATGCCAATCTGAGCACCGCCGCTGCTCCCAATACTGCCTACCAACAAAACGTCTTGAGCGACACCTTTAACGACCAGATGATTACTATCACCCACGACCAGTTGTTCACCCCGGTGGAAATGCGCATCGCCCGTGAAGCCAAGAACTGTCTGGATGACTACGCAACAAACAACGCAAACAAATATCCCTGGGCGGCAGATACCACCGACACTTCTTTCTACTACAGCAAGTCAAATACCTTGTTTGGCAGACTACCGAAACACCAGACACCCGATAACGATGTGCGAGATATGCTCAACGCGTTAAATGCGCTACAAGTCGCAGTGACCAATTGTGCGAGCGGTACAGGCAATCAAGCTACATTAGTCGCTACCGGAGCGAATCTTGATAACACCGCAAGTAATGTAAAAGATAATCAGCCCACCTCTCCAGCGATTCCCACTAGCGTCACCAATCCTTTGAGAACAGCGGGTGATCGCGCTAAGGATGCCAATGTGACTTGCTCAGACATCAATGCGAACCCGTCTGGCAATTCGATACAAACCAACTTGAACACTGCCCTCAGTGCTTTGAACGGGCTTCCCTCCAGCCTGGGTTGGACGGCGAGTTGCGCCTTAATAACTTCCGGTTATTGGCCAGATTGGCGCGACCAAGTGTTTTATCAGGTCGCACAGGATTTCGCGCCCACTGGGGCAGCAAGCTGTGGTGGTTCCTGCCTTTCCGTTACAGGTTCGGGCAACCCAGCGGCAGGATCGGGCAACTATCGTGCTGCGTTAGTCGTCGCACGGCAGAAAATCAATCTCCAGACACGCGCCATTACCACAACAGACAGCCAGTTTTTGGAGGGCGACTCACTCGGCGATAATCGGCACGCAGCCACCCCCTCTCGCAATTTTGTTGCTTACAGCCCCTCGGATAGCAATAAGTTTTCTCAGGTAAACGATCTGGTGTTGTGCTTGGACGGAAAGGTTAATTGCAAATGAAACGCCCCTCCACTCTGCCACGCGGTTTCACGCTGATCGAAATAACCATGGTGTTGTTCATCGTGGCGATCTTGCTAGGCGGACTTCTTCCCGTCATATCGGGGCAAATCGAGCGTCAACGCGTCGCCGAAACTCGCAAGCAGCTCGACGAAATTCAACAGGCATTGATGGGGTTCGCCATCATGAATGGCAGGCTGCCATGCCCTACCACCCAGACCGACCCGTCCAATCCCAATTACGGAATGGAGGATGCTAACTGCCCGACAGGCACACCGACGACCGACGGATATTTGCCTTGGAAGACGCTGGGCGTTTCCGAGATTGATGCTTGGGGTATCAAGCGCACCCTCTCAACCGATGCTTGGAAAGGTTATTGGCGCTATCGTACCGACCGAGACTTCAGCAAATCGAGTTCTCTAATCACATTAACTACGGGCGGAACGTTCTCATCTTGCCCCACTTCGACTAAAGACTGCCTCGTAGTCAAAGACAATGCTGGCAACACCCTGACCTCTTCAAGCGAACGCCCCATCGCCATCCTGTACTCGACAGGACCAAACCTCACAGCAGATGGTCAGAACGCCAGCTATCAGGCAAATGGCGCAACATCGCCGGGGGCTACATACCAGAGCGACGTACCCAGTACAGGCTTTGACGACATCACAATCTGGCTGTCTCGCCCGCAACTCTTCAACCGCCTAGTCGCGGCAGGCAAGCTACCTTAAGCTCTGCGCCAAGTGGTCCCCGCAGCTGTATCTTCCAATACGACACCCTCAGCCAATAACGCTTTGCGGATACGGTCCGCTTCGGCATAATCCTTGGCGGCTTTGGCAGCGACACGGGCAGCGATCTGGGCGGCAATTGCTGCATCATCCAAGCCATCCTCACTCACAGCACCTTGCAGAAATGCTTGCGCATCACGCTGCAACAAGCCCAACACCCCGGCCAACGCCTGCAACTGCGCAGCGGACTCGGCAGATTGCGTGCGGTTCACTTCATTCGCCAAGTCAAACAATACAGCCACCGCTTCGGGGGTATTGAAGTCGTCGTCCATCGCGGCCTGGAAACGTTGCGCGTGCGCCTCGTTCCAATCTAGCGCGCCCCCCTTCGCCCTTCTCCCTTCGCCCTTCTCCACCGAAACTTTCAGCGCCGTATAAAGTCTAGTCAACGCCCCCTTAGCATCATCCAGATGCGCATCTGAGTAATTCAGCGGGCTGCGATAGTGGGCGCGCAGAATAAAGAAGCGCACCACTTCGGCATCATATTTTTTCAGGACTTCGCGTATGGTAAAGAAGTTGCCCAAGCTCTTGGACATCTTCTCCTTGTCAACATTGACGAAGCCGTTGTGCATCCAGTAATTCACATACTGACATTGGTGCGCGCCTTCACTCTGCGCGATCTCGTTCTCGTGATGCGGGAACTGCAAGTCTGCGCCGCCACCATGAATATCGAAACGCTCACCCAACAAGTCACTGCCCATTGCCGAACATTCGATATGCCAACCTGGGCGACCCTTGCCCCACTTGGAATCCCATTGCACTTCCGCAGCTTCATCCGGCTTGGCGTGCTTCCACAATACAAAGTCCAGCGGGTCATGCTTGCCTTCGGCGACATCGACACGCTCACCGGCACGCAAGTCTTCCAGCGATTTGCCTGACAACTTGCCATAGCCTGCAAACTTGCGCACTGCGTAGTTCACGTCGCCATCGTCTGCCTGATAAGCCAAGCCATTGGCTTCCAGCTTGGCGATCATAGTCAGCATCTGCGACACATACTGCGTAGCACGCGGCTCATGGTCGGGACGCTGCACACCTAGGGCATCGGCATCCTCATGCATCGCATCGATGAAACGTTGTGTCAGCGCGTGGATGGACTCGCCGTTCTGCGCCGCGCGCTTGATGATCTTGTCGTCGATGTCGGTGATGTTGCGCACATAGTTGACCTCGTAACCGCTGGCCTTGAACCAGCGCTGCACCATATCGAACACCACCATCACGCGCGCATGGCCGAGGTGGCAGTAGTCGTACACGGTCATGCCACACACATACATGCGCACGGTGTTGGGAATCAACGGTTGGAAGTCTTGCTTGTCACGCGCCAGCGTGTTGTAAATCTTTAGCATGTATTCAGAAGCTCATGGGTTTGTTGTCGTTGAGGTTGAGCCAACCTTTGACGATGCGGTAGATCAGCCAACAGAAGTTAGCGAACAGAATCACGAAACCAACCAGAATTAACAACGTTAACCAGCCTATCACGGCCCACAACAGGCTGAACCAGAAGGTACGTATCTGCCAGCGGAAATGGCTTTCCAGCCAAGTGCCCGCAACATCATCTTTCTTCACGTAGTTGATGATGATGCCGACGATGGCGGTGACACCGGTGAAGTAAGACAAGGCGTACAAGATATAGACCACTTGGGTCAGGCTCTGCAACGACTTCAGCTGCGCATCACTGCTTACAACGATTTCTTCGTTCATGTGCTACTCCTTGGCCCAAGAATCCCTCAGCGTCACGGTGCGATTAAACACCAGCTTGTCACCCGCCTGATGGTCGCGCCGGTCAGTGCAGAAATAACCCAGACGCTCGAACTGGTAGCGCGTCTCGGGTGCTGCATCCTTTACCGCTGCCTCTACCCAGCCCTGCACGACGCGCAGCGAAGCCGGGTTCAGGTAAGTGCAAAAGTCCACGTCTTTGTCCGCGTCCGGTTCAGACACACTGAACAGTCGGTCATACAAACGTATCTCCGCAGGCAAAGCATGCACACCTGACAAGAAATGAATCACACCTTTAACTTTGCGGCCTTCCGGGTTCTTGCCCAGCGTGGCGTGGTCGATGCTGCACTTGAGTTCGATAACCTTGCCCGCCGCATCCTTGATCGCCTCATCGCAACGCATCACGTAGCTGTGGCGCAAACGGATCTCGCCGCCCAAGGTCAGACGCTTCCAGCCCGCAGGCGGCACTTCGGCGAAGTCATCGGCCTCGATGAGCAGGTCCTTACTGAATGGCACGACGCGCTTGCCCAGCTCGGGCATATTGGGATGGAAGTCGGCCTCGCGAGTCAGTGCACCGTCGGCATTGGTGATGGTGACTTTGAGCGGATTGATGATGGCCATCACACGCGGCGCGCGCAGCTCCAAGTCTTCGCGAATCGCACCTTCAATGATCGCCATATCCACGCTGTTCTCGCTCTTGGACACGCCCACCCGTTTGGCGAATTCGCGGATGCCCTCCGGCGTGTAACCGCGCCTGCGCATACCGCTGATGGTGGGCATACGCGGATCATCCCAGCCGCTTACCTTCTTCTCGTTTACTAGTTGCAACAGCTTGCGCTTACTGGTGATGGTGTAGTGCAACTCCAGCCGCGAGAACTCGTACTGGCGCGGGTGGCAAGGGATGGTGATGTTGTCCAACACCCAATCATACAGCGGACGGTGGTCTTCAAATTCCAAGGTACAGATGGAATGCGTGATCCCTTCCAGCGCGTCGGAGATGCAGTGCGTGTAGTCATACATCGGGTAGATGCACCACTTGTCACCAGTGCGGATATGGTGCGCGCGGCGGATGCGATAAATGGCCGGATCACGCAGATTCATATTGGGCGAAGCCATGTCGATCTTGGCGCGCAACACCATCGCACCGTCGGCGAATTCGCCGTTTTTCATGCGGGTGAACAGGGCCAGATTCTCGGCCACGGAACGGTCGCGGTTGGGGCTGGGCTTGCCGGGTTGGGTCAACGTACCGCGATATTCGCGCATCTGTTCCGGCGTGAGGTCGTCCACATAAGCCAAGCCTTGGTTAATCAGCTCGACGGCAAAATCGTACAGCGCATCAAAATAGTCGGATGCCCAGCGCACTTCGCCGTTCCACTCGAAGCCCAGCCAGCGCACGTCATCCTGTATCGACTGCGCGTACTCCTCGCTTTCCTTCTCGGGATTGGTATCGTCGAAACGCAGATTACATTTGCCCTGGTAATCCTGCGCCAGACCAAAGTTGAGGCAGATGGATTTGGCATGTCCCACATGCAGGTAGCCGTTCGGTTCGGGCGGAAAGCGCGTGACGATGCTGCTGTGTTTACCACTGGCGAGGTCACCATCGATGATGGTGCGGATGAAATTAGAGACTACAGGCTGACTACTCATACTGGACTTTTGATCGCTGAAGCGCGGTGAATAAATGAGGCGCGGATTTTACCCGAAATCATCGGTAAAAACGTCATCGCTGCAATGACTCGCTCCTCGTTTTCCCCCGATAAGCTGTGAAACACCTCCGGTTCTTTGGTAGAATCCGCGCGTTCGATTAATCCCGCGCTCTGCGCACCTCAGGATCTCCACATGAATATGCTTAAACGTATCCATACCGTATTGTTTGCCAGCGTCCTTCTTACTTGCAGTGTCGCAGCTCATGCCGATGACTTGCAGGATGCCAACAAGCTGTTCAAGCAAGGCCAACAAAACGCCGCGTTGGAAAAAGTGAACAGCTACCTGACCGGCAAACCCAAAGACGCGCAAGGCCGCTTCCTGAAAGGCTTGATCCTCACCGAACAGGGTAAACCTAGCGATGCGATCAAAATCTTCTCGGAACTCACCGCCGACTACCCTGATCTGCCTGAGCCCTATAACAACCTCGCGGTACTGTATGCCGGCCAAGGTCAATACGAAAAAGCCAAGCAGTCATTGGAGCAAGCGATACGCACTCATCCTAGCTACGCCACCGCACATGAGAACTTAGGTGACATCTACGCCAAGATGGCCAGCCAAGCTTATGACCGCGCCTTACAACTGGATCGCAGTAACACGTCGACTCAGACCAAGCTGGCCATGATTCAAGATTTGTTCTCCGGCAATGCGCGTCCTAAGGGCAGCAGCACACGTCCTGCCACCAGCAAACCAGTCGTGACTGCACAGCCAGCCGCGACAACAACGCAAACTACTGCAACGCCACAAGCTGCGGCTGACCCCGTAGTCAGCAGCGGTGGCGACAGCGACATCTTGAAGAGCGTACATGCTTGGGCTGCCGCTTGGTCGGCGCAAAATGTGGATAAATATCTGTCCGCCTATGCACAAGACTTCCGTCCTGCTGATGGCGAGAGCCGTAGTGCTTGGGCACAGACCCGTCGTGAGCGCGTCAGCGCGCCCAGCTCTATCAAGGTCGCACTGAGCGAAATCTCGGTGAAGATGAACGACAACAATCATGCCAGTGTGCACTTCAAACAAACCTACAGCGCCAGCCATCTGCATTCCAAGGGACGTAAGACCTTAAACATGGTGAAGGTCGACGGCAAGTGGCAGATACAGGAAGAGTTGAACAAGTAAACCATGCGCGTCAATCTGCTCACTACTCTGATTTTTGCCAGCCTCTCGGGAGTGGTCTGTGCCGCCCCCGTGGTGGGTAGCAGCGACGAAGCCAAGCTCACCACCAGCCTGCAAGAGATACGCAATAACCGCTTAGATGTCGCACTCAACCAAGTGGACAGCTTGGTACGCAGCAATCCCAATTTCCGCCTCGCGCAACTGGTCAAGGGCGATCTGCTCATGGCACGTGCCGGACAGATCAATGGCTTCGGCAATGTAGCCCATGCGCCACGCGACAAGATTGAAGACCTGCGTGACGAGGCCAAGGTGCGCTTGCAACGCATGCAATCGCAACCCGCCGAGAAACTCGCGCCGCGCTTCGTCTGGAAACTGGACGACACACAACGCTATGCTTTAGTGGTGGACACTAGCCGCTCCACTCTGTATGTCTATGAGAACGATCATGGTCTTGCCAAATACGTCGCCGACTACTACGTCACCATAGGCAAACTGGGCACTGAAAAGGTCTCGGAAGGCGATCAACGCACCCCGATAGGGGTGTACTTCATCAATGCCGAGCTACCTAAGAGCAAACTTTCCGATATGTATGGCAGCGGTGCTTTCCCGCTCAGCTACCCTAACGAGTGGGACAAGAAACACAAGCGCACCGGACAAGGCATTTGGCTGCACGGCACGCCCAGCGATACGTATAGCCGTCCGCCACGCGCCAGCAACGGCTGTATAGTATTGTCCAATGACAACCTAGAGCAACTCGCCCCCTATCTACAGGTTGGCATCACTCCCGTCATCATCACCAATCATATGGAAACGGAAAGTGCGCAGGACGATGTTGAGCGCGATGCACTGCTCAACGAAATCGAGCAATGGCGCAAGGACTGGAGCAGTCTGGATACCAATGCCTATCTCAAGCACTACGCCAACGAGTTTTCCAGCGGCAGCCAGAACTACGCAGCGTGGGCCAGCCAAAAGTTATTGGTGAATTCAGCCAAGACTTGGATCAAGGTCAACGTGAATGGACTGAGCTTATTCACCTATCCCGAACAACCCGATATGGTGGTGGTCAATTTCGAGCAGGACTACAGCAGCAGTAATCTGGCCAATCGCATGAAGAAACGCCAGTATTGGCTCAAGCAGAACAATCAATGGAAGATCATCTACGAAGGTGCCGCATGAAACGACTCATCACCCTAATCCTGACACTGGCGCTGTGCGCCGTCTCCCCTTTTTCTTACTCACAAACTAAAGGCACAAGCACCATGGTAAAACTCCACACCAACCACGGCGACATCACCATCCAACTGGACGCAGCCAAAGCACCCAATACCGTTGCGAATTTCCTCGACTACGTGAACAGTGGCTTCTACAGCAACACCGTGTTCCACCGCGTCATTCCTAATTTCATGATCCAAGGTGGCGGCTTCGACACCGACATGAAGCAGAAGAAGACCAACACCCCGATCAAAAACGAAGCGGCCAACGGTCTGAAGAATGACAAATACACCATCGCCATGGCACGCACGGGCGACCCTCATTCAGCCACGGCACAGTTCTTCATCAACACCAAGAATAACGGCTTCCTCGATTATCCCGGTCAGGATGGTTGGGGCTATTGCGTATTCGGTAAGGTCGTCGCAGGCATGGACGTGGTTGACAAGATCGGCGTGGTACAGACCGGCTTCCGTGGCGGCATGCAGGACGTGCCGCAAGAGCAAGTCATCATCAGTAAAGCAGAAGTCGTCAGCAAGTAATCGACACCACGGCGCGTTAAGCGCCGTTTTCATATGCCCCACAGCTTATTTATTTCTGACCTGCATCTGAGCGACGACCATCAAGACAGCATGGCCGCTTTCATGCGCTTTATCCACGCACACGCGCCGCATGCGGAACGGCTCTATATCCTCGGCGACCTGTTCGATTTCTGGGCGGGTGACGACGATATGTGCGCCCCTTTCCATGCCCAAGTCATCGCTGCATTGGCGGGATTACAGCAGCACCAGACCGAGCTCTATATCTTGCATGGCAACCGCGACCTATTGATGGGCACGGCCTTGGCTGAGGCCTGTCATGCCAAGCTGATCGGCGAGCCAACCCTCATCGATCTGTACGGTACGCCCACGCTACTCAGTCATGGCGATACCTTATGCACCGACGACGTCGCGTACCAAGCGTTCCGCAAACAAGTGCATGACGGAAAATTCCAGCGCGATTTCCTCGCTCAACCGCTGGCGGCACGCAAGGCCTACATACAAAAAGTGCGCGCAGAAAGTAATACCGCCAAGCGCCACAAAAGCATGGAAATCATGGACGTGAATCTGGAGGCCGTGGCCGAGTTGTTACGCCACAACCACTATCCGCGCCTGATCCACGGCCATACTCACCGCCCCGCCATCCACGAACATATCGTGGACGGAAAAACTTGCGAGCGTTGGGTGTTGGGCGATTGGGGGGTGCAGGGCAATGCACTGAAGTGCGATGCACAAGGTTGTACGGTCGTGCTGTGCTAACTATTTTTACCGGACTGATGCTCGCTATCTGCTTCGTTCTCGCGCCGCTGTGCCCAACATATCACCAGATACAGCACACCTAGCACCAGCGCGCCGCCTTCCCATAGCAACACTTCCTGCATGGGCGGTGCAATTTCCAGCACAGGCAAGGTAATCACTTTGCGTAACACCACCACCAGCGCGACTTCGATAAAAGTATCCACGCCCAGCTTGCCACCCTCAAGATAGCGGATCTCCGCCACGATCAATGCCGACACTGTCCACAACAACATCAAAGTACCAAGCGAGCGCAAAAAGCCATGTACCAGATTGTTGGCGTTGATCGCCAGCCCCATATCAATAAAGAACAGCCAGGTGAACATCAGCACTGACACCGCCAGCGCGAGTCCGATGATGATGTGCGCGATGCCGTTCAGCCACAGCATCGCGCTGATGGTGAGCCGGTTGATGACATGCAGCTGCTTGGGGAAATTGCCATTACTCATCATTGTTCCTCATTCCTATCCATTAACTTGTATGTGACTAGCGGAACCTATCTACCGCTTGCTCGACCCGCTCCACCGCAATCACCTCCATGCCCGGGATGGCTTGCTTAGGCGCATTGGCCTTGGGGATGATAGCGTGAGTGAAGCCCAACTTGGCTGCTTCGCGCAGACGCTCCTGACCGCGCTGCACGGGGCGCACTTCGCCGGCCAGCCCAACCTCGCCGAACACTACCAACTTCTCCGGCAAGGGACGATTGCGCAAGCTCGACACCATCGCCAAGATCACCGCCAAGTCTGCGCCCGGCTCGGTGATCTTGACCCCGCCCACCGCATTGATAAACACATCCTGGTCGTAGCAAGCGATGCCGGCATGGCGATGCAACACCGCCAGCAACATCGCCAAGCGGTTCTGCTCCAAGCCCAGCGACAAACGTTTCACATTGGGCGAGTGTGCCTCGTCGAGCAAGGCTTGTATCTCCACTAACAGCGGACGCGTGCCTTCTTGCGTCACCATCACACACGAGCCGGCCACCTGTGTACCGTGCTGCGACAAGAACATCGCGGAGGGATTGCTCACCTCGCGCAAGCCCTTCTCAGTCATGGCGAACACACCCAGCTCGTTGACCGCGCCGAAGCGGTTTTTGAACGCGCGGATCAGGCGGAAGCTGGAATGCGTATCGCCCTCGAAATACAACACAGTATCGACGATATGTTCCAGCACACGCGGCCCGGCCAGCGCGCCTTCTTTGGTGACGTGACCGACCAAGATGATGGTGATGTCCTGACTCTTGGCGATGCGCGTGAGTTGCGCCGCGCACTCGCGCACCTGCGCCACCGAACCGGGCGCGGAAGTCAGTTGATCTGAGTAGAGCGTCTGGATCGAATCGATGACCACGATGTCGGGCTGACCGTTTTGTCCCGTGGCAGCGATGGTCGCTTGGATTTTTTCCAACTGTATCTCGGGCAGCAAACGCAGATTGCGCGCATCCAGCGACAAACGTTTGGCGCGCAGCGCAATCTGTTGCGCCGACTCTTCGCCACTCACATACAGCGTGTTGTGCTGTTGCGACAGATGCGCCAAGACTTGCAACAGCAGCGTGGATTTGCCGATACCAGGATCGCCACCAATGAGAATCACCGCACCCGCCACGATGCCGCCGCCCAACACCCGATCAAACTCCGCAATGCCGGTGGGCGTGCGCGGCACTTCGGCGGCTTCTACATCGGCGAGCATCTGCACACGGCCAGAAGCGGCCAATGCACTAAAGCGATTAGCGCCCTTGCTCGTCCCTTCCGCGACGGTCTCGGTGAGGGTGTTCCAAGCCATGCAATGCGGGCACTGCCCCTGCCACTTTGGGGTCTGTCCGCCGCACTCGGTGCAGGAGTAAATCGATTTTGCTTTTGCCATAATGTTGCAGCGCGTTGCCTAACGGCAGACTAATTACTTGAAAATAACGCTGTGCTTTGCAGCGGTGTTATCCGCTGCGGCACAACTACTCATACAACGATTTTTTTGTGCTTCACATTGCAGCTGTTGCTCCATTTTGCGTTTTTGCACTTCCGCTTGATAGGCTCGCCGAGCTGGCAAGGGGTTAGCGTTGGGTTCGGGATGGACATGACCATCCAATGGCATAAAGCCCTGCTCCATCGAGGCTTTATTTTCCGCATCTTGGCGGCAAGATTGAAAACTATCGCTGCAATTTCTAGCGCATTCAGATTCGGCATGCGCCTCAGCGCAAAGATTCGCCGCCAACAAACTCGCTAGTAGAAAAAATTTTCTCATGCCCACACACTCGCTTAATTTTATGGTTTGCGGCCTCAAGCTCGAAGCCAAAATTTGCTGCGCGATTATAAGGGAAACCTATTGCTACAGTTAACGACTCATCCGCCCAAGCTGCCGTTTGTTGCTAATCCCCACATTTTTAGCACTGCTCAGAAGGAAAGTTATTCTGGACGCTTCTGCCGTCTCAGCCATACGCGACGAATGCAACACTTTTGCTGTTGAACGCTGTTGGCATTGCGCTTTGATGAATATACCGACGCAACATGTTGGAGTTCAGACGATGGTTACGCGACGGTCTTTTCTTGTAAGATGCGCGGCATCATGGAACAACCGGAAAAATCAAACGTCGCGCCTGCCATTGTATTGGGTATCACGGGCGGCATCGCGGCTTACAAGGCAGCGGAATTGCTGCGCCTGCTCACCCAACGCGGCATGTCAGTGCAGGTGGCGATGACGGAAGCGGCGACGCATTTCATCACTCCCACCACCATGCAGGGCTTGTCAGGCAAACCGGTATACACCGACCAATGGGATGCGAGCGTGCCTAACAGCATGGCGCATATCAATCTGAGCCGTGCGGCGAACGCCATTGTAATTGCGCCCGCCAGTGCCGATTTCATCGCCAAATTGGCGCACGGATTAGCAGATGACTTGCTGTCCACTTTATGTCTGGCGCGCAACTGTCCACTGCTCATCGCGCCGGCGATGAATCGCGAGATGTGGCACAATCCCGCAACACAGCGCAACATCGCGCAACTGCGTGGCGACGGAGTGCACGTGCTAGGACCGGACAGTGGCATGCAAGCCTGTGGTGAAACGGGCGCGGGGCGCATGCTGGAAGCGGAAGTTTTAGCACGCGAGGTGCTGGCATTTTTACACGCGCCGACCGCATCCCCAAAACTCACCGGTAAAAAAATTCTCATCACCGCCGGACCGACTTACGAGGCAATAGACGCGGTACGCGGCATCACCAATCGCAGCAGCGGGAAAATGGGTTATGCCATCGCGCAAGCCGCGCTGGAACTAGGCGCGCAGGTCACCCTCGTTTCGGGACCGACGACTCTCGCACCGCCTTGCGCTGCCACCACGGTGCATGTCAGCAGTGCTGCGCAAATGTTAGATGCGGTGCAACAACAGCTCACTGGCTGCGATATTTTTATCGCCGTGGCCGCCGTAGCGGACTATCGCGTGGCACACGCTAACGCACAAAAAATCAAAAAGAGCGACGCGGCATTGACGCTGCAACTCGTACCTAATCCCGACATTCTGGCTTATGTCGCTAACCTGCCCGAGCCGCCGTTCTGCGTCGGTTTCGCGGCGGAAAGCGAAAACCTTTACGAATATGCCGAACAAAAACGCCGCGCGAAAAAATTACCCCTGTTGGTAGGCAACATCGCGCAACAAGCCATCGGCAGTGACGAGAACGAGCTGATCTTGTTCGACGAGCAGGGCAGCCATCCCTTACCGCGTGGCGAAAAAATTCATCTCGCGCGGCTACTCATGCAACAAATCGCACTACGTTTTCTTGGAGAAAAACAATGAAACACCTGAAAGTCGATGTCAAAGTTCTTGATCAGCGCCTGCATGAGAACATGCCCAGCTACGCAACCAGTGGTTCTGCTGGCATAGATTTGCGCGCCTGCATCGACCATGCGATGGTGATACAGCCCAAACAGTGCGAACTTATACCCAGTGGCATCGCGCTGCATCTTGCCAACCCCGGTTATGCCGCGATGATCCTGCCACGCTCCGGTCTGGGTCATAAGCATGGCTTGGTGCTGGGTAATCTGGTCGGCTTGATTGATTCGGATTATCAGGGACAGATTTTCGTATCGCTGTGGAATCGCAGTCAAATTCCCTTCACTCTGATGCCGATGGAGCGCATGGCGCAATTGGTTATCGTGCCGGTGATGCAAGCGCAGTTCAATATCGTCAGCGAATTCCCCATCAGCGAACGTGGCACAGGTGGTTTCGGTAGTACCGGCAAGCACTGATGTCATCAGCCATCATTTTGTTCGCTCATGGCGCACGCGATCCAGAGTGGGCGTTACCGTTTGAAAGAGTTGCTGCGAAGGTTCGGACACAACAAGGTGATACTCCGGTCGTGCTGGCATACTTGGAACTGATGTCACCCAATCTAGCCGATGCAGTCGATACCCTGGCGCAGCAAGGGACACAGAACGTCACGCTGATACCGATGTTCTTAGCGCGTGGCGGGCATCTCAAACAGGATCTACCCAGACTCGTAACGGAGATCGGCGCAAGACACCCCAAACTTGTTTTTCACATCGCCCCCGCACTGGGGGAAGTCGAAATGATATTGCAGCACTTAGCTGACTGGGTCTGCGTCGAGCATCAAACAGGTTAATTTTTGTGAGCCATGTAAAAGACCCGCCTAAGCGGGTCTTTTACATGGCAAGCTACTGCAATCTTAGTGCTTGAGTGACACGTCCATTTCAGTAACATCCCCCTTGCGAATCGAGATTTTCTCACTGTAAGACTTATAGCCCGGTGCTTGCACTTCAACTTCATGGATACCCACAGGCAATTCGGTACGCAACGGTATCAAACCAAAATACACGCCATCCAGACGCACCTTAGCTCGTGCCGGTTTGCCATTCAACATCAGCGTGCCCGTTACCGCAGCCGGCACTTCTGCAACCACCGCAGCTGCTGGTACTACAACTGGAGCGACTGGAGCTGGAGTCAATGGTGCTGAATAAACCGTCACTCCAGCGATGGTCTTGGTTCCCGGTGTCAGATTAAACAACTGCGGATAAGATGCCATCAACAATGCGTTCACTGCGTCTACCGTCTTATTGGCCACCACCCCCAATGAACGATTCAGATAATCGACCAAGTCGTCCTTAGAGTTGCCTGCCACACCCGCGAAACGATCCCCCTTCTCAGTCACTAATGCAGACCAGATGACCTTACCTGTGGTCATATCCTTCAGTGAAGTTTCGATGGCAATATCAACTTCATCCCTATTCTTGCTATTCACTACCAAGCGTTTGACCTCGCCCGACAGCTCAAAAGCAGGTCGATAATCAGCAGCGGCATCCGCAACAGTAAAACCTGCGGCCAGAAAACGACGCTTAAAATTATCAGTTGTGATGTCAGTGACCGTATGGTCAATCGTGAGTTGTGTACCAGAAATGCCAAACACTCGCGCTGTAATCACACCCAAATGATGCGAGTCTCGCTCAGCACGGCCATCGACATATGGAGTAACAACCAACTTGATGCCATTCTCAGCTCCAGGCTTGACCTTCAATGCCGGGGATGTGTAATGCAAGGCATTCTTCGCATCGAATACTTCCGGCACTCCAGCACTGGGAGAACTGGCACAAGCGGACACAGCCATTACACACACGACCACAACCGCAGCTAAACGCAATAAGCTCATGAACATCCTCTGGTTCTAAATTAGACGCAACGAATTAACCCTGCGCGATGACTGCTTCGATTTCAGCAAAGGTGCGTGCCAATTCGAAAGTCTGAATCTGCGCGCCCAATTGACGGGCAATTTGCGTCAAAGAAAACAAGCCGCATACGTACTGCTTGCCATCGGCGGATTGTTCAACCACCAAAGCGTGTTGTCGGTCGGATTTCTTGAGGAAGGAAACGACGTTACCCACAGAAGCTGATTTGATATCAGCGATGCTCAACACTTCCAATTCGCGCTGCGTAGTCATGATGTCACGCACCAGAATATCCGCATGTGTTCCGCCCATGTTTTGCAAGAAGCGCATTGGCTTTTCACCCAATACATCAGTAGCAGTCAGCAGACCAGCGATTTGATCGTTATCATCCAATACCAACAGCAAACGCACGCCGTAACGAATCATCTTGGCGTTAGCCTTATCCATAGAAGTCTTAGCACGCACACTGACAACGGAAACTTTAGTCAAATCTGTCATCACATCCATCGCAGGACTGGACAGTTTGACGCGCGCTGGCAAACTCTGTACAGGGCGAACAAAACCTGCGCCGGTCATGAGTGGTGTGGATTTCAATGCTGCGTATTCTTTAGTCATGTTTGAAACTCCTTAAGATGTATATTTAATTTATTCAGCAATCATTCATCGGGGATGATGTCTCGTGATATCGGGCAAGAAACGCACCAACTCATTCAACGCCTGCGTGTACACTTCCCGCTTAAATTCGATCACGGCATTGATGTCCAGCCAATAATCGTTCCAGCGCCAAGCATCAAACTCAGGATGCCCGCATGCCCTTAGACACACGTCACAATCACGCCCCATCAGTCGTAATAAAAACCAAATTTGTTTCTGACCACGGTATATGCCACGCGAATCGCGTTTGCTCCAGCTTTGCGGAACATCGTAACGCATCCATTCACGGGTGCGTCCGAGTATCTTGACATGCTCTGGCAACAAACCGACTTCCTCATGCAACTCGCGGTACATGGCTTGCTCAGGGTTTTCTCCGTGCTGGATTCCCCCCTGCGGAAACTGCCATGCATGTTGCTTTACCCGCTTTGCCCAGAACACTTGGTTCTTATCATTGGTGATGATGATGCCGACATTCGGTCTATAGCCGTCTCGGTCTATCATTTGCCACTCTATTCGTTAAATTTCAATCCGCGAATTCTTTCATACTTCGTCATATATGGAAAGCGCATCCACGGCAAAGATACCGAATCGTCAGCATTCACGGTAGAATCGCGCCCTCATTTTTTACCCAGTGATGCCAGAATCATGCGTGTTTCCCAATATTTCATCAGCACCCAAAAAGAAGCTCCTGCCGAAGCCGAGTTGCCTAGCCATAAACTGATGGTGCGCGCGGGTTATATCAAGAAACTATCTAGTGGCTTGTACACTTGGATGCCTATCGGGCTACGTGCACTGCGCAAAGTCGAGGCCATCGTGCGCGAAGAGATGAACCGCAGTGGCGCAATCGAACTGTTGATGCCCGCCGTGCAGCCTGCCGAACTTTGGCAAGAGACCGGACGTTGGGAAGTATTTGGTCCGCAGATGCTCAAGATCACCGACCGACACAACAATCTATTCTGTTTTGGTCCTACTCATGAGGAAGTCATCACTGATATTGCACGCCGAGAAATCAACAGCTATCGCCAGATGCCGGTCAACTTCTACCAAATCCAAACCAAGTTCCGTGATGAAGTACGTCCGCGTTTCGGCGTAATGCGCGCACGCGAGTTCTTGATGAAGGATGCTTATTCATTTCATGCCGATTTCGCCAGTCTAGAGCAGACCTATAAAGTCATGTATGAAACCTATAGTCGTATCTTTATACGTCTGGGCTTGCAGTTTCGCGCGGTCGCCGCTGACACAGGTGCCATCGGCGGCTCAGGCTCGCATGAGTTCCATGTACTGGCCGACTCGGGCGAAGATGGCCTAGCCTTCTGCCCGACCTCCGATTACGCAGCTAACGTGGAACTGGCGTTGGCACTCCCACCCAATACTCCCCGAGCAGCGGCAACAGAAACGATGCGTGACGTAGATACGCCCAAGCAAACCACTTGTGAGCAAGTAGCCGAGCTACTCGGCATATCACTACAACGTACCGTCAAACTACTGGCGCTGGTGGCTGAGGACAAATTACACCTTATGCTGTTGCGCGGTGATCACACACTAAACGAAGTGAAAGTCAGCAAGATTGCTGGCCTAAGTGACTTCCGCTTTGCCCGTGAAGACGAACTGCGCGCATTCTTTAATTGCCCCGCAGGCTTTCTTGGCCCAGTGGGTATAGACCGTAGCAAAGTGCGCGTCATCGCCGACCATACCGTCGCTGCAATGAGCGATTTCGTAGTGGGGGCAAACAAACCAAAATTCCATACTGCTGGGGTGAATTGGGGGCGTGACTTACCCGAAGCCGACTTGGTCGCAGATATTCGCAACGTGATTGCCGGTGATGTGTCCCCGGATGGCAAAGGCACACTAGAGCTGTGTCGCGGCATCGAAGTCGGCCACATCTTCCAATTACGCACCAAGTATGCAGAAGCCCTCAAAGCAACCTATCTGGACGCGCAAGGCAAAGCGCAAATCATCGAAATGGGCTGTTACGGCATCGGTGTTTCGCGCATCGTCGCCGCAGCAATAGAGCAGAATTTCGATGAACGGGGTATCTGCGTCCCCGCTGCAATCGCCCCCTTCCAAGTGGCTATCGTGCCGATTGGTATGAGTAAGAGTGAGGCGGTACGAAATACGGTCGAGCAACTCTATAACGAGCTGCAGGCTGCGGGTATCGAGGTGTTGTTGGACGATCGCGACGAACGCCCCGGCGTGATGTTTGCGGATATGGAGTTGATCGGTATCCCACATCGGGTGGTGGTCGGTGACCGAGGTTTGAAGGATGGCTTGGTGGAATATCAGGGCCGTCGTGACAGTGCAGCTCAGTCAATAGCATTGCAAAACGTGGTAGAGCTCGTAAAATCAAAGGTATGCAACTGACATTAAAAAAACTGGCGGCGCGCTCATCCATACTTTTCGGTATGGTGACAATGGTTTGCGCCAGTGATGTTTTTGCTGGCGGGCAAGTCTACTCTCCGCTGTCAGCCAGTGTGCGTGCGGTATTACAGCGTAGCGTGTCGGATCAGGCTGCACCTAAGCTGGCCTTCGCAACCCAATACGAAGCAGATTCCTGGCTAAGCAAGATGTCGCGACGACTCGCCAAACGCGTGCCGGATGCGGATGAAAGAATAGACCTGCTGAAAACCGTGCATTACGAAGCCACACGTGCGGGACTAGATCCCGAACTGGTACTGGGTTTGATAGAAGTAGAAAGTGGTTTCAAGAAGTACGCAGTATCCAGCGTCGGCGCGCGGGGCTATATGCAAGTCATGCCATTTTGGGTGAACGAAATTGGCAGCAGCGAACAAAACCTGTTTCACTTGCGCATCAATCTGCGTTATGGCTGCACCATACTCAGACACTATCTGGACATTGAAAAAGGCGATCTATTCCGTGCTTTGGGACGTTACAACGGAAGCCTTGGTAAACCTGAGTATCCCAACCTAGTTAGGGCCGCTTGGCATAACCACTGGGCTTTGCCCCACCCCGCCACCCCTAAAATCATCGCGGCCAACTAGCAACTAGCCTACTGCAAGAAATGCGCTATCGATTGCGCATCGATACTACCAGCCTTTTCATAGACCAACTCGCCATGAGGTCCAAACAGTAGTGTGGTAGGCAGCACTTCTAAGCTTTTATCTTTCGTGGCAGCGGCAGTACTCACTTCTGCGACGATGTCGCGCGTGCCGATGACGATGGGATAACGCATCTCATGTGCCGCGACAAATTCAGTCACTTTAGCGTTTGAACCTGATTGCATCACGATACCTAGCACAATTAAATTTGGATGGGCATCCCTTAAGCTATTTAGCTCGGGAATCTCGGTCAGGCAAGGTGAACACCAAGTAGCCCAATAATTAACCAGTACCCACTTGCCCTGATATGCCGCAAGGCGATGAGTGTGGCCTTGCATATCTTTTAGCTTGAAATCACCCGCTAAAACGACACTGACACAACACCACGCGACGATACCAACTGTGAATCTAGTGACCGTGCTCAGACTCATGTCTAGAATCATCCTGATGTGCGCCCTTCTCGGCAGCATGGCTCAGGTACAAAGCCAGCGCGATCAGTGAGATGCTCGCGCCTAGGTAAACCAAATCTAATGGCGTAGCAATATTTATATTGATTGCTTCTTCAAACAGCGTAACGATCATAATCATCAAGATTACTTTTGCTAAACGCGACTTGAGATCATCCAAGCTATGGATTACCAGTATTTTGCTGGATGCCCTATCACCATGCGCCTGATCAATATCGCTGATAAACAACTCATAGAGACCAAGGGAGAATATCAACATCACGGTGGCCAAGAGATAACCGTCAACCACTTCGACGATATGTGACACCGTTCTATCGTGTAATGCCTTGCGCGCTTCATCCGTAAGGCCGCTATCCGCATAATGCAAAGCATGCTCAAAGAGAAACACTACATCTACCGTCGCCATATAGAAAATCGCGAATCCTGCCAGCAAACTCCCAATGACGGCAGCAATGATAACGAAACGACTATTCCACAATGTACCTTCAAACAAGCTTTCGATATATTTCACAATTTTTCCTTATCGATAAATAACGCCGCGCATTAAATCGTAAAAGCCATTCATGAGCAAGTCACTCAAGGGCACGCAGTGAACAACTCAAGCAAGGTAATTTCGCTGTTCTGTTCCATTTTTTCGACCGCAATCATCAACCATGCTTTCAAAGCATCCTTGCGTTGTACGTTCAACGCAGGTCTATCTAATACAAACAGCTGCAACAACTCTGTCACCTGGATATTTTCAGCCCCGGGCCGCAGCGTCCAGCCATAGCCCTTTGCTTTACGCACCAGCTTTGCACGCTCCATGCGTAGCAAAATATGCTCCAAGGTATCGTATCCCACTCTTAACTGGCGCGACATATGCGGCAAGGTCGTTGCTCGGCCTTGCGCCATACCGCGCCATATTTCACGCAACATCTGCATGGCCTGCAACATATCCACGATGGGCGGCTGATTCTCGACATCCTGCATACGCCAGTGCGACAACGAGGCTGCAATCACAGCACCAAGCAAAATAATTAACCATGACAGGTATATCCACATCAGAAAAATAGGCACGCTAGCAAATGCACCGTACACCAACTTATAAGTCGGAAAGTGCGAAATATAGTGCCCAAAAATTTGATTCATTCCCTCAAACAGAAAAGCAGCCAACAACGCCGCAATATAAGCATGCGCATTGGGAACATGACGGTTGGGCACCCGTTTGAAAAGCAGCGCAAATGCCAATGCCGTGAAGAGTCCGGGCAATAAATGCAGCGTCTCTACACCGAATACTGGGATGTGCTTGGCATAACCTAGGGATAAACCAATCAACCATGAAGTCAGTGACAGACTGGCTCCTATCAACAGAGGCGCCATGGTCAGTACTGCCGCATAGACCAACAAGCGCTTCAGCAAGGGGCGTGGGCGCGTGACACGCCATATGACATTAAAGGTTTTGTCTATGGTCATCATCATCGACATCGCGGTCACGGTCAGTATGACAATACCGACCGTCTTGAGGCGCGTCGCACTCTCGGCGAATTGTTCCACATACCGTGTGATGATCGCGCCAGCCTTATCTGGCATCAGATTACTCAGCAAATAGCTTTTTATTTCCGTTGAGAAATCCTCGAAGATTGGGAACGCTCCGAATATCGTCAAGGCGATCGTGATCATCGGCACGATTGCAAGCAAAGTGGTGAAGGTAAGACTGGCAGCAGCTTGACCGCAGCGTTCCTGTTTGAAGCGTAAGGCGATGAAGCGCAACAAGCGCCAGACATCGTGCAAAAATTTCCGCATAAAGTGATGCATTCCCTATAATCGCGGCATGATAACCGACAAAGAAATCCTCGTACTGTATTACAGCCAACAAGGTGCGACCAAACAAATGGCACAACTCATCGCGCGTGGCATAGAACAAGTTCCAGGACTGCGCGCCAGACTACGCACCGTACCGCAGGTCTCCAGCGTTTGCGCGGCGATTGCACCTGTAATACCCGATAGCGGTGCTCCCTATGTGGCGTTACATGACCTTACTGAATGTATAGGCCTTGCCGTCGGTAGCCCCACCCGCTTCGGCAATATGTCGGCAGCGATGAAATACTTCTGGGATGGCACGGGTAGCCTATGGATGCAACATGCACTAGTTGGTAAGCCAGCCGCACTTTTCACCTCAAGTAGCAGCATGCATGGCGGTCAAGAATCCACGTTACTGTCGATGATGATTCCACTGTTACATCACGGCATGCTGATTGTCGGACTGCCTTACTCAGAACCCGAACTGAATACGACCCAAAGTGGCGGCACCCCTTATGGCGCAAGTCATGTTGCCGGATTAAGTAGCGACGCGCCCATCAGCGATGCGGAAAAAAAACTCTGTATCGCCCTTGGCAAACGACTCGCCCTGTCTGCGCTTAAATTAAACGCATAGTCTTATATAGAATCCCTGAATGAGGTGCACATGAACAACGCGATTGCAGCTAGAAAGATGTTACGAGCCCACCGTTATGGCGCACTCTCAACGCACTCCAAAAAGTTCGACGGTTACCCATTTGGCTCGATCACCCCCTACCTAACCGACCACGATGGCAGCTTGGTTATACTCATCAGCGGCTTGGCCGAACACACCAAAAACATCCTGCACAACCCACGCGTCAGCCTCATCACCCACGATCAACACGATGCGCAAATACAGACTCAGGGGCGCATAACCCTCTTGGGTGATGCCACGCCTATCGACAATCGCGATGAGATTGGTACACGTTTTCTGCGCTACTTCCCCGAAGCCGAAAGTTATTTTCAGATGCACGACTTCACCTTCTATCGTATCCGACCTATCGCGATTCGCTACATCGGCGGTTTCGGCAAGATACACTGGGTTGATAGCAAGCAATACGTGATACCCAGCTATCCACTGATAGTGCAAGAATCCGATGTCATCGAACACATGAATGCCGATCATCTCGACACCATGCGTCAGTACTGCCTATACCAGCACCAACGCGAGGTATTCGATGTTGCGATGCTGGGTATAGATTGCGATGGTTTCGATATGCGTGCGGATGGCGATATCTTGCGTATAGATTTTACCGAGTCTATATATGATGCCCAGCAGGCCCGAGCAGCTTTAGTTGATTTGGCGCGCTCTACGAAAGCTGAAAATAAATGAAAAATGCGCCCCGGGGGGCGCAAATTTTCTCAACCAACTTCCCTCATCACAACTGCGGATGGGCTCTTTGTGGGTTGTTGTGCAACTTGTTCAATGCATTCAAATAGGCTTTAGCGGAAGCAACAACGATATCGGTATCCGCTCCTTGGCCATTGACGATACGCGCACCGCTAGCTAAACGCACAGTTACCTCCCCCTGCGCATCTGTTCCACTAGTAATGTTGTTGACTGAGTAAAGTTGCAATTCGGCACCGCTCTTCACAATATGCTCAATTGCCTTGAAGGTCGCATCCACCGGCCCTCCGCCTTGCATCTCAGCATCGCGTTGTTGCTCACCTATATTGATGATAACTTTAGCCAAGGGCAAAGTACCCGTCTCGCTATGGGCACGCAAAGATACCAGGCGGTAATACTCGCTAACTTGCGCAATCGACTCGTCGCTCACCAAAGCTTGCAAGTCCTCGTCAAATATCTCACTCTTGCGGTCAGCCAATTCTTTAAAGCGTTGGAATGCCGCATTGAAAGCCTCGTCACTGGTGAATTCAATATCCAATGCAGAGAAACGTTGTCGCAAAGCGCTACGCCCAGACAACTTACCCAAGGTCAATTTATTCGCATTCCAACCCACCGATTCGGCACTCATAATCTCGTAGGTCTCACGATGCTTGAGCACCCCATCCTGATGGATGCCCGATTCGTGCGCAAAGGCGTTCGCCCCAACGATGGCCTTGTTGGGCTGAACCGGATAACCCGTGATACTAGACACTAACTTAGATGCCGGCACGATCTGCGTGGTATCAATACTCGTTTCCAAATTAAAAACGTCGCGACGCGTCTTAACTGCCATCACAACCTCTTCTAACGAGGCATTACCTGCCCGTTCACCCAATCCATTGATGGTGCACTCGACTTGTCGCGCCCCATTGAGTACCGCAGACAAGGAATTAGCTACTGCCAAACCCAAATCATTATGGCAATGTGTGGACCAAATGACCTTGTTGGAATTTGGCACCAATTGAATCAACTGACGCATCCGCTCCCCCCAAGCAAACGGAATGGAGTAGCCCACGGTATCCGGCACATTCATAGTCTTGGCACCAGCCTTGATGACCTCATCAAACACCTGCACCAAGAAATCCATATCGGAACGCACCGCGTCCTCAGCAGAGAATTCGACGTCATCGGTATATTCCAACGCAGTCTTAATAGACATGACAGCACGCTCGATCACCTGATCTTTGCTCATGCGCAACTTGTGTTCCATGTGTATAGGACTGGTCGCGATAAAGGTGTGGATACGACCTGACTTGGCTGGCTTTATCGCCTCTCCTGCACGTCGCACATCATTCTCGCTGGCTCGTGCCAATGAGCATACGGTCGAACCTGTAATCGCCTCAGCTACAGCCTTTACAGCCTCAAAATCACCGGGACTCGCCGCGGCAAAACCCGCCTCAATTACATTCACACCCAATTTCTCCAATTGGCGTGCGATGCGCAATTTGGATTCACGCGTCATAGACGCACCCGGACTTTGCTCTCCATCACGCAAAGTAGTATCAAAAATTATCAATTTATCAGTCATGACAAACTCCATTGCAAATAGACTTAACCTGCGGCGCTACCGAAAGTCGCCGCGCTTGCTTACATTATTGGAAATAATTAGTTAGCGCGCGCCGCGCAGCAGCAGCGCAGCCAGCAGGCTGGATGTGGATTGAAGCAGGGCGATGTGTGTAGAAAAATGCATGTTCAGAATATTACCAGTTTTATTAGTTCATGCAATCGGCTTGGCTCTATTACTCCTACGCACCAACCACACCACGAAACCAGACAGTGCATACAGCAAAAACAGGCCAAACAAAACGCCGGGCGGATAGCTTGAAATCAACAAGAAGAAAATCGCAATCATGAAAATCACGATAAAGGGCACACTCTTGCGCATATTGAAATCTTTAAAGCTATAAAAAGGCAAGTTGCTAACCATACTCAATCCGGCAAACACCGCAATGGCCGCAGCATACCAACTTACGGCCTCGCCACTGATGCCGTAATCCAACATCACCCAAACAAAACCTGCCACTAGCGCTGCCGCTGCGGGACTGGGTAAGCCTTGGAAGTAACGTTTATCAACGATATCGATATTGGTATTGAATCTCGCCAAACGCAAAGCAGTGGCACAACAATAAATGAAAGCTGCAAACCACCCCCACTTACCTAACCCTTTCAAGGCCCATTCATAGACCACCAACGCGGGTGCGACCCCGAATGAAACCATATCCGACAGGCTGTCGTATTCCGCCCCAAACTCACTTTGCGTATGAGTAAGTCGTGCGACGCGACCATCCAGTCCATCCAACACCATGGCGATAAAAATCGCCACCGCAGCGACTTCAAAGCGCCCATTCATAGACTGCACAATGGCGAAAAAACCCGCGAACAACGCACCAGTCGTGAACAGGTTGGGCAACAAATAGATGCCGCGCTTACGTAGCGTCATCGGTTTACGTGTATTGAATTCATCCATGGATGCAGATTAACCGTTTTAAGAAAATATTGCCAAGATGATGCGCGAAACTCGATACCTATGCTCAACCAAAAAATTGGTGCACAACATTACATAGACTGCCGTCATTTCAGATGACACAAAAAGAAAGGGCGCAGAAAGAATGATAAACCTCATTCTCTCTACACCCTTCCCCTTACATCATGCTTTTAGTTTTTGGACTGATCAACCAGTTTGTTTTTGGTGATCCAAGGCATCATGCCGCGCAGCTGAGCACCTACTTTTTCAATAGGATGGTCTGCATTCAAACGACGACGCGCAGTCATCTCAGGGTAATTGGTGCGGCCTTCCAAGATAAATTGCTTGGCATAATTGCCGTTCTGGATGTTGGTCAAACATTCTTTCATGGCAGCACGCGCTTGGTCGGCAATCACGCGATGGCCAGTGACGTATTCACCATACTCGGCATTGTTCGAAATAGAGTAGTTCATATTTGCGATACCACCTTCATACATCAGATCGACAATCAGCTTCAGCTCATGCAGACACTCAAAGTATGCCATCTCAGGCGCATAGCCTGCCTCAGTCAAAGTGTCAAAACCGGCCTTGACCAATTCAACCGCGCCACCGCACAACACAGCCTGCTCACCGAACAAATCCGTCTCAGTTTCTTCACGGAAACTGGTTTCGATAACCCCCCCCTTGGTACCGCCGTTCGCAGCCGCATAGGACAGAGCAATATCGCGCGCTTTACCAGATTTGTCTTGATAGACGGCGATCAGACTTGGTACACCGCCACCCTTTAAGTATTCGGAACGCACTGTGTGGCCAGGCCCTTTGGGGGCAACCATGATGACATCGATATCGGTACGAGGAATAACTTGGTTGTAGTGCACGTTAAAACCATGTGCAAACGCCAAGGCTGCACCAGCCTTCATATTAGGCGCAACGTCATTATTGTAAACTTCGGGAATATTCTCATCTGGCAACAGTATCATCACAACATCCGCAGCTTTCACAGCGGTCGCCACTTCGGCCACGTTCAATCCAGCCGCCTCTGCCTTCTTCCAAGAAGCACCGCTCTTACGCAGCCCCACCGTGACATTCACACCGGAGTCGCGCAGATTTTGTGCGTGAGCATGGCCTTGCGAGCCATAACCAACAATGGTCACTTGCTTGCCTTTGATCAGGGAGAGGTCTGCGTCTTTGTCGTAATAAACTTTCATGTCGTTCTCTTTCGTTAATAATTCAAGTAAAAAAATCGTAAGGACTATAGCTTCAAGATACGTTCGCCGCGACCAATGCCGGAAGCACCGGTGCGTACCGTTTCCAAAATCAGACCGGCATCGATACTCTGCAGAAAGCTGTCCAATTTTGAACGTGTACCTGTCAACTCTATTGTGTAGGTGTGGGATGAGACATCCAAGATTCGACCACGGAAGATGTCGGTCATGCGCTTTAGTTCATCACGGTTTTGCCCTTCGGCTCTAACCTTAACCAACATCAGTTCACGCTCTAGATGCTCTCCTTCACATAGATCCATCACCGCAGCCACATCAATGAGTTTGTTCAATTGCTTAGTGATCTGCTCGATGACGGCATCTGAACCACGTGTCACGATAGTCATACGCGACATAGTCGCGTCTTCGGTAGGCGCTACCGTCAAGGATTCGATGTTATAACCACGCGCAGAGAAAAGTCCGGCGACGCGAGACAATGCCCCCGCTTCATTTTCCATCAATAATGAGATGATATGACGCATCACAAATCCTCCGACAATACGACTTCCGACAAGCCTTTGCCGCCGGGAACCATAGGAAATACATTTTCTTTAGAGTCGGTTTGGAAATCCATGAATACCAAATCTTTCTTGCGGGCAAACGCCTCCTTCAAAGCCGGCTCGACATCTGCCGGATTCTCGATACGCATACCGACATGACCGTAGGCTTCGGCCAGTTTCACAAAGTCAGGCAATGCATCCATATAGGATTCTGAATAGCGGTCACCATGAAAGAACTGCTGCCACTGACGAACCATACCCAAATAGCGATTATTCAATGACAACACTTTGATGGGCAAATGGAATTGTTTACAAGTAGACAATTCTTGAATGTTCATTTGAATACTACCTTCACCAGTCACACAGGCAACGGTGGCATCGGGATGTTTCAACTGCACGCCCATCGCAGCGGGTAGGCCGAAGCCCATCGTGCCCAAACCCCCAGAATTGATCCAACGACGCGGATTATCGAACTTGTAGTATTGCGCTGCCCACATTTGGTGCTGCCCCACGTCAGATGTCACGAACGCATCACCCTGTGTGATTTTGTAGAGGGTCTCAATTACAAATTGCGGTTTGATAATCTCGGTCGAGTGCTTGTAACGCAGCCCCCCCCCCTTGATGTTCCATTCTTTAATCTGCTTCCACCAAGCGGCGAGGTCAGCCGCATCTGGGCTGCGCTTAGTCATCCGCAAGACTTCCAAAAGCTCATCCAACACAGCCTTGATGTCGCCTACGATAGGCACATCAACTTTGACACGCTTAGCGATTGATGAGGGATCGATATCGATATGGATAATCTTGCGAGGAATTTCAGCAAAATGCGCTACGTTTCCAATCACACGATCATCAAAACGTGCTCCAATCGCCACTAATACGTCGCAATGCTGCATCGCCATGTTGGCTTCATAAGTACCATGCATACCCAGCATGCCAACGAACTGCTTATCGGTCGCAGGATAACCGCCTAACCCCATCAAGGTATTGGTACAAGGGAAGCCCAACAAGCGCACTAAATCAGTCAGCTGACTCCCCGCACCGGAAAGCACCACGCCACCACCGGCATAAACCATCGGTCGTTTCGCTTCCAATAACATCTGAGCAGCGCGCTTGATTTGCCCACTATCTCCCTTGCTCGAAGGATTATATGCACGAATCGACACAGTTTCGGGATAGCTAAATTCTGTCCTTTGGTTGGACACATCTTTAGGTATATCAACCAGTACCGGCCCGGGGCGTCCCGACTTGGCTAAATAGAAGGCCTTTTTAAGCGTAGTCGCAATATCTTTTACGTCTTTCACCAAGAAGTTATGCTTCACACAAGGGCGCGTTATACCCACCGCATCGACCTCTTGGAACGCATCCTCACCTATCGCTGAAGTCGGCACTTGCCCGCTGATAACGACCATCGGGATTGAGTCCATATAGGCCGTGGCAATTCCGGTCACGGCATTGGTGATACCAGGACCCGATGTGACCAACGCTACGCCCACTTTGTCAGACGAGCGCGCATAACCATCGGCTGCATGAATCGCTGCCTGCTCATGTCGCACCAAAATATGTTTGACTTTTTCTTGCTGGAACAGCGCGTCATAGATATGTAGTACTGCCCCACCTGGATAGCCGAAAAGGTATTCAACACCTTCCTCCTGCAAACAGCGGATAGCGATTTCTGCGCCCGTCAACTCCATCACACACACCCTAAAATTTAAGCCAAAAAGACCGCATAAGATAAAGCTTGGAGAGATTTTGGTCAACCTTTGCCTTGAAGTGAGGATGTATATGTACGGAAACGTTAGGGATTTGTTACCATGCGAAAACTTCAAAGAGGTAAAAAAACTGAGCAGCCCAGCCGAATTAAGTCATTTTCTAAGTAGCGTGGAACGCCGTGCCTATAAAATTGCTAACTTTGCAGTTCACGACCCACATGTCGCCTTAGATATCGTGCAAGACGCGATGATGAAGCTCGCCGAAAAATATGGCGGCAAGCCTGTGGAAGAGTTTCCTATGCTGTTTCAGCGGATTTTACAAAACAGCATACGCGACCACTACCGGCGTCAATCCGTGCGTAATGCATGGACCAGTTTATTCTCATCCCTGCAACCTAAGAACCAAGAGGAAGAGTTCGATCCCTTGGACATCCTTACGGATGATGACAATCAGAGTGCACCACAGCCCCCTCAGTTGTCTTATCAACAAAAGCAGATGATCGCTTTGATAGAGGAGGCGCTGCGTGACCTGCCTGCACGTCAACGCGAAGCGTTCCTGCTGCGTTACTGGGAGGGTATGGATACAGCTGAAGCAGCTATCGCGATGGGTTGCTCTGAAGGAAGTGTAAAAACACATTGCTCAAGAGCAACCCACGCGCTTGCCGTAGCACTAAGAACAAAAGGAGTTGAACTACCGTGACAACAAAACTAGATCCTAAGAAGATTATCCAGATACTCAATCAAAGTGCCTACAACCTCGATCAAGAAACACTTTCTGCCCTGCAGCGCGCTCGTGCGCAAGCCCTACAGAAACAATCTACTCAAGTTCTACAACTTGCGGGACACCGCTGGTTGAGCCAGTTAGCACACCATACTCCGCAGCAATGGTTCGCTGCGTCACTATTGGCTTTGGCCCTTGCCGTAGGCGCTGGGTATTTATGGCAAGACAATCATCATCAACACACCATTGAGCTAGACGAGCAAATCTTGACAGATGAGCTACCTATCGAGATATTCATAGACTAAACGGACACGATGTATAGAGCATGCGTAACACATTAATACCAGCGATATTCATCGCCTGTTTGGCATCGGCCTCAGCGTGTATAGCCGAACCTTGGAAATCACTTACCCCGCAACAACAACAGACCCTCTCCCCCTTGGCTAGAGATTGGGATCATCTGACTGAGCAGCAAAAAAATGAAATGTTGGCACTTGCTAAGCGCTACCCACGGCTATCTCCAACAGCACAAGAGCGTATGCAGCAACGCTTGAGCATATGGATTAAGCTCACCCCGGAGCAACGCAAGGCTGCACGCGAGAAATACAAGGCTTTCAGTCAGGTACCAGCTGATAAACGTGAAGAAGTAAAACAGATGGTTACCCAACCCAAGCCGGCCAATCAACCTTGATTGTCATCGGCGCTCAGTGCGCCACAACATCAGCAGCCCAATCAGCAGGTACAACACTGTCATCGTGCAGGCGCTAAGCAAGGGCTGCCAGTTGTTGAGCGCGCCCAAACTGGCGAACAATCTGCCAAAGAAATGGAAGGATAAGCCCAGCACAATACCCAAGAATATTTTGCCGCTCACACCACTAGAACGATGCTGATGGCCGGCAAAAGGCAAAGCCAAGATCATCATCACCAGCACCGCCAGCGGATAAATTAACTTATTCCACATCGCAATCTCATAACGAGCACTTTGCTGATGATTGTCACGCAAATGGCTGGCATATTGATAAAGATTTGCAGCAGACATTTGCTCTGGCACCACCAATAGGACATTCAGTAATTCGGGACTGAGTACCGAGTTCCAATCTTGCCGATCCGCTGTCAGTACCTGTGTCGACAGCTTATCGAAACGAGTCTCCAATACATTTCCTAATTGCCAACGCCCCGGCTCGATAAAATTAGCATGCTTGGCATTGATGATAGATAGCAAATGATAGCCATCATCAAAACGGTAAATAGAAAGATCATGCAGACTATTATCCGGCAGCACATTCTTCACATTGACGAAGCTCTTCTCATCTTTGACCCATACGCCCGAACGGAACTCTTGCAATGTCAAGGGAAGATTGCGCGCTTTAAGTCGCAGCTGCTGTGCCATACGTTCACTGGGCGGGGCGATGAACTCACCTGCGATAAAACTGAGTATCACCAAAGGCAAGGCGATCTTCATCAATGCCATTATCATTTGCGTCAGAGAGGTCCCCGAGGCACGATAAACAGTTAGTTCGGAGTTTGCCCCCATCTGGACCAAAGCAAGGATAGTCCCGACCAAAACGGCCACCGGAAACAATTCATATATATGCCCAGGGATGGTCAACACCACGTAGAGCAATACATATGCAAGTCGGTACTGTCCTTGGCCAAGGTTATTGAGTTCATTCACGAAGTCGAGAAAAGCGAATAACAACACCAGCCCACCAAATACCAGCGCGATGCCCGCGTAGATTTCCCGGCCTAAATAACGTGTGAGAATATTCATCGACGCAACATTCTACGCATAGACAGTAACATCATACGCCTATAAAAAAATATGAGCACCACTGACAGCATCACACCATGTATACCGAGCAATCCAAGCATCGCTGATATTTTGCCAGTACCCACCCACGAATTGGTCACACTAATCATGTTGTAGTAGACCATGTACAGGATTAGCGCAACCATAAGATTGAATGACCTACCCGAACGAGGATTAACATAACTTAAAGGGATCGCTAGAAGTGCCAGAATGATGGCGCTGAGTGGCAAACCAATACGCCACTCTAACTCTGAGATATGCCAAGTGGTAGGCTGCTGCCAGAGTTCTATCGTAGACATTGCCTGTAGATGGGGTATAGGACTTTTGGGTGGCGCACTCTCAATACGCATCGCATAACGTGAGAATTCCAGAACCCTGTAATCCCGTTGTCCCGGCACTCCCTCATAGCGCGTACCATTGAGTAATACTAAGAAACGATCACCGTTAGGCATCGTCTCCTGCAAGCCCTGCTTCGCCATCATGGTGCCTAATTTCCCATTCTGCTGAGACTGCACGAAAATATTCCCGACGCGATTAGAACCCAACTCCGCGTTGTCAACGAAATACACTCGATCAGCTTGGCGAGATTCGCGGAAAGTACCAGGCGTTGCGGCGGTAACATCATCGCGACTCTCCAATGTACGTTTATAGTCGGCCGCTTTATTCAGCGACCAAGGTGACAACACCAGACTCAACAGCGCGATTAAAGTCACTACAGGTACGGCATACGACAACACTGGGCGAATCCAAAACGTCAAGCCGATGCCCGAGCCGAACCATACCACCATCTCACTGTCACGATAACTTCGCGACAAACTCAACAAAATGGACAAGAACAGGCTAATGGAAAGCAACACCGGCAGATAGCTCATCGCACTGAATCCCAATAGTGCCAACACGCCGTCCACCGCCAAGCGGCCACTCACCGCTTCGCCGAGAAAGCGTATAAGCTGACTAATAACGACGATGCCCACCAAAATAGAAAATAACAATAAGCCGTTATTGGCAAACTCACGCACCATAGCGCGACCAAAGATCACCGCGTGGACTTGCTTTGACTTTATGGCTGGAGATTGCGGATAATCGGGCATCGTTACAGTGAATATAATTTGAGGAGCGGCGCGTGGAATTTAGCATAAAACAAGGTAGTTCGGAAAAACAGCGCAGCGCATGTGTAGTAGTCGGTGTGTACGCAAACGGCAAACTCTCTCCTGCCGCACTCGCACTAGATCGCGCTGCCAATCATCACCTCAGCGATGTGATTGCCCATGGCGATCTGGATGGAAAACTGGCCAGCACGCTGCTCTTGCATGCAGTACCGGGCATCGCTGCTCATCGCGTGTTATTGGTAGGTCTGGGCAAAGCATCAGAATTTTCTGCCCAGCACTTCATTGATGTAGTACGTGCCAGTCTCACCGCAATCCATAAAACAGCCAGCAAAGAAGCCGCGCTATTCTTGACTGATCTAACCGTTAAAGAACGCGACCTCACCTGGAAAATTAAGCAGTGCATACTGCTCGCAGCCGAATCGTCCTACCGTTGCGACCAACTCAAGAGCAAACCCGCCGAGCTACCTACGCTACGCAAATTGTCTCTAATGAGCGCCGAGAAGCCAGATGCGGAAGCGTTGGCTGCACTCAACCAAGCCAGTGCTATCGCCAACGGCATGTCGCTCACCAAGACATTGGGCAACCTGCCCGGCAACATCTGCACCCCGACCTACCTTGCCGATCAAGCCAAGACCATGGCCAAGGCACACAAACTTAAGGTCACCATACTTGAAGAAAAAGATATGGAAAAATTGGGGATGCACTCTCTGCTTTCGGTATCGCGCGGCAGCAGACAACCCGCCAAACTCATCACACTGGAATATCAAGGCGCGGACAAAAAACACAAACCCGTGGTATTGGTCGGCAAGGGCATTACCTTCGATAGCGGCGGCATCTCACTCAAACCCGGTGCCGAGATGGATGAGATGAAATACGACATGTGCGGTGCGGCCAGTGTGCTTGGAACCATGCAAGCGATCGCTGAAATGAAGTTAAAGCTGAACGTCGTAGCCGTCATCCCGAGCAGCGAGAATATGCCAGATGGTGCAGCCAGCAAACCCGGCGACATCGTCAAAAGTATGTCCGGTCAAACTATAGAAATATTGAATACCGATGCGGAAGGGCGCTTGGTATTGTGCGATGCCTTGACTTACGCGGCACGCTTTGAACCAGATACCGTCATCGACATTGCCACACTTACCGGCGCGTGCATCATCGCATTGGGCCATGTCGCGAGCGGTTTGTTCAGCAATGAAGACAAGCTGGCTAAAGAGTTGGCTAATGCCGGAGATTACGCACACGACCGTGCTTGGCACATGCCACTTTGGGATGACTATCAGCAGTTGCTCGACAGCAATTTTGCGGATATGCAGAACATCGGCGGACGTGCCGGCGGCAGCATCACCGCAGCTTGTTTCCTCGCACGTTTCACCAAGGAGTATCGCTGGGCGCATTTGGATGTCGCAGGTACTGCCTGGAAATCCGGCAAAGATAAAGGCGCAACTGGTCGCCCCGTTCCTTTGCTAACCCAATTCCTTATCGATAGAGCGGCGACGAAGTGACCAAAGTCGATTTCTATACTGGCACTGCCGACAAGCTACGCACCGCCTGCCAATTAAGCCAAAAGGCAATGCAGAGCGGCATACAGGTGGTAATCGGCACGCCAGATGCAGACACCTGCGAAAGTTTGGATAAATTGCTCTGGCAATACCCACTGACCTCCTTCATACCCCATTGCCGCAGCAATAATGAAGCAGCTGCCACCACTCCCGTCTTGCTGGCACAGGACGAGGAGCGTTTCCCGCATCATGAGTTGCTCATTAGCCTACATCCAGACACACCGAGTTACTTCAGTCGCTTCGAGCGCGTCATCGAAATCGTTGGCAATGATGCAGAAGATAGCGCGCGCGGTCGTGCACGCTTCAAATTCTATCGTGACCGTGGCTATGAATTGCGCCACTTCGACCTCAGCAGCAAAGCCCAAGCATGAGTAGCTCAACCTTGCCAACCGACTTGCCGATATTGACCGACATCATCGATACGGACGACTCCATTGTGAGCATACCGACCTTGACCGAAATCATCCCTGTGCTCGATGCACCCGAGTCCATCACGCCACTCGACATCTCTGAGCCCATCGACTTCCGCCTGCATCAGGAAGCAGCCATAGAGCCTGCCGTAGAAGCCGCCGCATATAGTCCCCAACCACCTGCGACAACCGAGCGTTCACTTAACTCAGCAGAGATGCAACTCATACTCGATCACTTTTCTCATCATCTGGAAACCGTGTTTACTGAGAAGCTGGACCGCCATCTACGCCAACTGCACCATCAAGCGGTGCATCTGGCTATCGCGGAACTCAAAGCTGAACTGCCAGAGCTGCTACATAATCTCCTGCACTCTACCGATTCGAATAACTAGCCCGTATATGTGCGCTTCATTGGCCGTCAACTGTGCGGCTTGATATAATCGCGCCCTCCTTCGACAAGCTCAGGACAGGCTTCGCGCCGCATCACTGATATACATACCGCACGATCATGACTCAAAAAGAACTCGCAAAAAGTTTCGACCCCAAAGACATCGAAGCACGTTGGTATCCCGAGTGGGAAGCCGCTGGTTATTTCAAGGCAGGCATAGACGCTACCAAGCAAGACAACTTCTGCATCCAACTCCCCCCGCCCAACGTCACTGGCACGCTGCACATGGGCCACGGCTTCAACCAGACCTTGATGGATGCGCTGACGCGCTACCACCGCATGAAGGGCGACAACACCCTGTGGCAACCGGGTACCGACCACGCAGGGATCGCCACGCAAATCGTGGTGGAACGCCAGCTCGATGCGCAAGGCGTATCGCGCCATGACCTCGGCCGCGAGAAGTTCATCGAGAAGGTGTGGGAGTGGAAGAAATTCTCCGGCGACACCATCACGCGTCAGATGCGCCGCCTCGGCACCTCGCCCGATTGGTCGCGCGAACGTTTCACCATGGACCCCGCGCTGAACAAGACCGTCACCGAGACCTTCGTGCGCCTGTTCAACGAAGGCCTCATCTATCGCGGCAAGCGCTTGGTGAACTGGGACCCGAAACTGCACACCGCTGTGTCCGACCTCGAAGTCGTGCAGGAGGAAGAAGACGGTTTCATGTACCACATCCAGTACCCGCTAGCGGATGGCTCAGGCCATCTGGTGGTTGCCACCACCCGCCCCGAGACGATGCTGGGCGACGTGGCGGTGATGGTGCATCCCGAAGACGAGCGTTACCAACATCTCATCGGCAAGATGGTGAAGTTGCCGCTGTGCGAGCGTGAGATACCGGTCATCGCCGACGACTATGTGGACAAAGAGTTCGGCACCGGCGTGGTGAAGGTCACGCCCGCGCATGACTTCAATGACTATGCAATTTGGCAAAGACACAAAGCGCACTTCCAAAGAATGTCCACCTCGTCTCTAGAGGGGGCGCGAACTTATGCCTACGACATCTTCAGCATTCTCACCTTGTCAGGCAATATCATTCAGCACCTACATGAAGACCCTCAGGTTGCTCAAGAATTGAGCCTCACGAGTCGCGCGGCAGGCTGGTTGCCTTACCACAAAACAATTGATGAACTCATCCCCAAAAAATACCAAGGCCTCGACCGCTTCGACGCGCGCAAACAGATCGTTGCCGATCTCGAAGCCGCAGGCCTGTTCATCAAGGCCGAGAAGCACAAGATGAAAGTACCGCGCGGCGACCGCACTGGTGTGGTCATCGAGCCCATGCTGACCGACCAATGGTTCGTTGCCATGAGCAAGCCGAGCGACAACGGCAAGAGCATCACAGAGCAGGCACTGGAATGCGTTTCGTCAGGCGAGATTAAATTCCATCCCGAGAACTGGGTGAACACCTACAACCAGTGGTTGAACAACATCCAAGACTGGTGCATCTCGCGCCAACTGTGGTGGGGTCATCAGATCCCCGCATGGTACGGCGTGAACGGCGAAGTGTTCGTCGCGCATGATGCAGACGAAGCACGCAAGCTGGCCGACAAGGCAGGCTACGCAGGACAGCTCGACCGCGACAACGACGTACTCGACACCTGGTTCTCTTCCGCGCTGTGGCCGTTCTCCACACTGGACTGGGACATGAGCAAACCGTTCGATGCGCAGAACGAATTCGTGCAGAAATATCTGCCCTCTACCGTTCTCGTCACCGGCTTCGACATCATCTTCTTCTGGGTGGCGCGCATGGTGATGATGACCAAGCACATCACCGGCAAGATCCCGTTCAAAGACGTGTACGTGCATGGCCTGATCCGCGACGCGGAAGGCCAGAAGATGTCCAAGTCCAAAGGCAATGTGCTCGACCCCATCGACCTGATCGACGGTATCGATCTCGACTCACTGGTGAAAAAACGCACCACCGGATTGATGAATCCGAAAGACGCCGAGAAGATCGAGAAACGCACACGCAAAGAATTCCCCGAAGGCATCACCGCTTTCGGCACCGATGCCTTGCGCTTCACCTTCGCCTCGCTCGCCTCACCTGGCCGCGACATCAAGTTCGACATGCAACGCTGCGAGGGCTATCGCAACTTCTGCAACAAGCTGTGGAACGCCACACGCTTCGTGCTGATGAATTGTGAAGGCAAGGACGTAGGACAAGACGAATCGCTGTCACTGGAATTCTCCGCTGCCGACAAGTGGATGATCAGCCTGCTGCAACAGACGGAAGCGGAGATGGCGAGCAACTTCGCCGACTACCGTTTCGACATGGCTGCACGTGCTGTGTACGAACTGGTGTGGAACACCTACTGCGACTGGTACGTGGAGCTGGCGAAGGTGCAGATCGCCAATGGTAACGACGCACAACAACGCGCCACCCGCCGCACTCTGGTGCGCGTGCTGGAGACCATCCTGCGTTTGGCACACCCCATCATCCCTTTCATCACCGAAGAGTTGTGGCAATCCGTCGCGCCGATGGCGAACGCCAAAGGCAGCAGCATCATGCTGCAAGCGTACCCAAAAGCAGACGACGGCAAGATCGACAACGCCGCTATCGCGCAGATCGGTTTGCTACAAGAACTCATTACCGCCTGCCGTAGCTTGCGTAGCGAGATGAATTTGTCGCCTGCCGCCCGTGTGCCACTCATCGCTGCGGGTGATGCGACGGTGCTGAACGCACTCGCGCCTTACATCAGCAGCCTGGCCAAGTTGAGCGAAGTGAACGTGGTGGCGGAGTTGCCAGAAGGCGACGCGCCTGTTTCCATCGTCGGCAATTTCAAACTGATGCTGAAGGTGGAGATCGACGTCGCTGCCGAGCGCGTGCGTCTGGAAAAAGAGATTGATCGTTTGACTAACGAAGTCAGCAAGACCCAAGCCAAGCTAGGCAACGAGAGTTTCGTCGCTCGTGCGCCAGCAGCCGTAGTGGAACAAGAGAAAAAACGCATGGCAGACTTTGGCGCGACACTGGTGCAGTTGCAGGCACAACGTAAGAAGCTGGGGTAAGTCAGAAACGCTTGTCCACGAAAGACACGAAAAGCACGAAAGAAAATCTAAACCCCTAGGGTTTTGTTTTCGTGCCTTTCGTGCTTTTCGTGGACGAGGTTTTTTACCGGCGACGAATGAAAAAGATATATTCGTCGCCCTTTTCTTCTGACGACAACAACGCATTTCCCGTTTGACGACAGAACACTTCAAAGTCCTTCGGTGCGTCTTTATCTGTGGCCACTATTTTCAACACTTTGCCGCTACCCATCACAGACAGCGCTTTTTTGGCGCGCAAAATAGGTAAAGGACAGGCCAGTTTGCGCACATCAAGTTCGACGTCGAATTCCATCACGCGATAGGCAGTCCGGCATGCGCCCAAGCGGTGATGCCCCCCTGCAAGTTATAGACATCGGTAAAACCGTTCGCTACGGCGAATGCTGCAGCTTGAGCTGAACGACCACCCATTTGGCAATAAAACACTGTGGTTGCTTGCTTATCCAGTTCGTTGATACGCAGTGGAATCAGATGCAAGGGTACAGACTCACCTTGGGGAATCTTGCCGCGCGCCACTTCCGCATCGGTACGCACATCCACCAACTTGGGGGGATTGTTTTTCAATAAAATTTGCAACTCTTCGACCGTGATATTTTTGAAATCTGACATGCTGCTTCTTTCATATTAGTAAATTCGAATGGGCGCGAATTCTGCTCAATTAACCAAGCAATGTCCAGCGCTTCCACTTTATCTGCCGACCATTTTGTTACAAAGCTGCACTCGTTAGAGCGGTGGCAAATCCTTTATCATAGCGCCCATGAAAAAACTCACCGCCCTCGTCCTGCTGTGCTTCGCCTCACAAGCTATTGCAGAAGGTTTACCTGATCTGGGAGATGTCTCCCAAGCCGTGCTGACACCGCTGCAAGAGCGTCAAATCGGCCAGCAGAGCATGATGCAAATTAGGGGCAGCCGCCAATTTTTGGATGACCCGGAGGTCAACGACTACTTGAACTTGATAGGTGATCGCTTAGTCGCCAATAGCAATGAGCCCGCGCTGAACTTCGAGTTCTTTGCCATGAACGATGAGACGGTAAACGCCTTTGCTATTCCTGGTGGCTTTATTGGTGTGAATGCCGGCCTGCTGTTGACGACACAAAGTGAATCCGAACTGGCTTCAGTTTTAGGTCACGAGATTGCACACGTCACCCAACACCATTACGCGCGGCTGCTGAGCGGCACACAAAATGACAGCCTCGCCTCTATGGCCGCTATCGCAGTTGCGATCTTGGCGGCACGCAACAGCCCACAAACCTCGCAGGCAGCCATCATGGGCGCGCAGGCACGTGCCGTACAAAAACAATTGGATTTCACCCGTTTGCATGAGCAAGAAGCAGATCGCATCGGCTTGGATTTACTGGAAAGATCAGGCTTCAATGCCCATGCCATGCCTGAATTTCTAGAGCGTTTGCAACGTGCAACTAGATTGCTGGAAGGCAATGCGCCCAACTATATGCGCACTCACCCCATCACCAGCGAGCGTGTCGCCGATATAGAGAACCGCGTTAGCAAACAACCCTATCGTTTAATCCCCGACAGTTTGGATTTTCAACTGATACGAACCAAATTGATCGCACATCAAAAGTCCACCAGTGATGCCATCAGCTATTTTGACCACGCCCTGAATGACAAAAAATTCGGCAACCCACTCGCGCAACGCTATGGCTTGATATTGGCCTTGATGCGCGCCAATGACACGAGTCGCGCCAAGCAAGAGAGCGACATCCTGCGCGCTCAAGTGCAAGGCAACGCTTTGATCGACACCCAGACTGGCCAAGTTATCGCGGCACAAAAAAACGACCCTGCCACGCTCAACTACTACCAAGCTGCGGTGCAGAGTCACCCCCAATACCGAGCGCTGATCTATGACTATGCGCAACTGCTGTTACGTACCGGACAGGCAGAAATCGCTAGTCGTATGCTGAGTGACCGCATCACGCGCTATCCTGCCGATGTCACCTTATACAACCTGCAAGCCCATGCTTATCAGCTTTTGAACAAGCCCTTAGAACAACATCAAGCCCTTGCCTATAGCTACGCTTGGCAAGGCAACATCCGCGCCGCTATCGAGCAACTCGAACTAGCCAAGCAAGCGGGCGGCAGCTTCTACCAGATGTCGATTATTGAAAGTGATTTGCGCGAACTGCGCGGGATGCTTCAAGTTCGGCCTTAGCAGGACAATTCGCGCTCACCTCACATAAGTTATACGCTCAAGTTAAGGAACGGTTGCGCACTTCATGCCACCTGCAACATATTTCTGAGGGACGGCGGTAGTACACGACCACACTCCATTGCCATTTCTAATCCAAACAATTTTTTTACCTGCAACCGTGACTGGCCCACCGACAATCGTACACTCCAAAGATCCTTCGAGAGTGGCACTGTTATAGCTTGGTATGAAATGACAGTTACCTGTATCTGCAACTAAACCTAAGGAGTTATTCCCTCCATAGCCCATAATTGGGGTAACGCCATCATTTACTTTTCCGTCAAAATTTCCTTTTAAACTAACCAGTTCAGAGTTCGCAGCGGCCCATTTGGATTTAGCGATATAGTCTTGGTAAGCAGGAATAGCGACAGCCGCCAACATAGCAATAATGGCAACCACAACCATCAGTTCAATTAAGGTAAAGCCTTGGCATTGATTTTTTTTTTGCATCACACACCTCCCGCCCCATGGACTTTTAGCGTACAACAAGAACCAAACTTGATTCCTCACCCCAAACTCAGTGCCATAAAAAAGCCCCTGATAGGGGGCTTTTTTATGGCACTGACAGCAGAACATTTTTAGTTCAACCGTCAGTGCATCACAAAAAATTAAGCGCCTACGCAGATGCCTCTTGCACCGACAAATTTTTGCAGTGCAGTAGCAGCGCAAGACCATGAACCCTCAGCAGCACGCGTCCATGTGATTGTTGTTCCTGCAACTGTACCAGGGCCACCCTGCACAGTACATACCAGCGTACCTGTCGCACCCACACCAGCAGCACCAGCTACGTATGTCAAGCCGTTTACGCAGTTTGCTGTTGGATTAGCTGCCAATGCAATACCAACAGGCATATTAGTTGCTGCTGTAGCTGTATAGCCCAATTCAGGTACTAAGCCATCATTAATTGCCGCATCATAGTTTTGCTTAGCAGCAGCGATTTCGGAGTTCGCTGCACCCCATTTAGATTTTGCAACGTAATCTTGGTAAGCAGGGATTGCAACCGCTGCCAAAATACCGATGATTGCAACAACAATCATCAACTCAATCAAGGTAAAACCTTTTTGTACGTTTTTCATGTAAAGCTCCTTAGTTGGATAATTTCAATTAACCTAACAATGAACGAGGCCGATGCTTTCGTTTTTTGCTGGTTAACACAACGAGTGTGTCGCCACCATTAAAGCAACAGCCGCGCCAAAAATACAATAGATTGTTTTATAACAAAATTAAATGGCTGGTCGGATTCAATCAAGTTGGCAATTAGCAAGTTTATGCAGATGAATGACGATTTCCGTCACCCCTCCTCGCTTAAATTGTCACTCCGGGAATTTGCGCAAGATTCACTTCGTCGATTTGCTCTGCGGATAAAAATTGTTGTGCGTAAGCTAGGTAAACTTTTTCGCGGATGAAGACATCGAATAAATCTGGGTCGATATGACCGTTCAATTTGAATCTACCCAAGATGGTTAGCGACTCGGTCAGCGTTTTGCCTTTTTTGTACGGGCGATCTTTTGCTGTCAGTGCCTCGAATATATCCGCGATGCCCATCACGCGCGCCTGCACCGACATCTGCTCGCGCTTCAAGCCACGCGGATAGCCTTTGCCATCCATACGTTCATGGTGCCCGCCCGCGTATTCAGGCACATTCTTGAGATGCTTGGGCCAAGGCAACGCTTCCAGCATTTTGATGGTCACGACGATGTGATGATTGATGATTTGCCGCTCCGCAGCCGTCAATGTTCCTGAGCGTACGGTCAGATTTTCTACCTCATCTTCAGTGAGGAAATTGGCTACGGTGCCCGTGCAATCTTTCCATTGATGTTGGGCAATGTCGCGCACACGCTGCTGTTCTTGCGCCGACATGGCTTCGCTACCGATATTGCAATAGCGCAAGAACTCTCTGTCCAACTCCAACTGTCTGACACGCTCGGCATGTTGTTCACTCAACTGGCTGCGATTCGCTTCAGGTTGTTCAGCAATACTACGCAACATAGCAATCTCGCTATCCCGTTTTAAAATCTCGAAGCGTTGGTCTAATAGTTCGATGCGATCCAGCAAGGTATGCAGCTTGGTGGCCTTATCGACCACATGCACGGGGGTCGTGATTTTGCCGCAATCATGCAGCAGTCCTGCAATCTTTAATTCATAGCGATCTTTGTCGGTCATGACAAAGTCTTTGAGTGGGCCTTCCTGGGTGCGATTGACCGCATCCGCCAACATCATGGTTAACATGGGCACGCGTTCGCAGTGCCCTCCGGTGTAGGCGGATTTATCATCTAACGCGGTATTGATAAGCTTAATAAAAGACTCGAACAGCTCCTCCATCTGCGCGATCAATCTACGATTAGTCAATGCGATGGCGGCTTGGGAAGCCAACGACTCCAGTAATTGCTGATCATCAACCGAAAAAGGAGCGATGTCGCCTGTCCCCACATCGTGTGCATTAATCAGCTGCAATACACCTATCACTTCGCCTTCGTGATTGCGCATAGGGACGGCCAAGAAAGACTGCGAGCGGTAGCCAGTTTTACTGTCGAATTTTTGCGTACCGGAAAAATCGTAACCCTCGGCCATGTAGGCATCTGGGATATTCACCGTCTCGCCGGTCAAGGCCGAGTGACTCACGACCATGGCATGGTTAGGTTCGCCACGCTCATCGTATAGATGAATAGGATAAAAAGTGATGGGCACACCGCTCGTCCCGCCCATCGCGATATTTAGCGAGTCATTACGCAATATCTCGAAGCGCAGCACTTTAGTATCTGCATCGTATAGATATAACGTCCCCGCATCTGCATGGGTGATACGTTTAGCCGCTTCTAGAATGGTTTCCAACAGGCTATTGATATCGCGCTGTTGCGAAAGCGCGATCCCAATCTCATTTAACTCTTTAAGCCGATTTCGTAACGTATTGGTGGAGTGCATGGCATTATTTAATGCAGACTGCCCGTACTTGATGCATATCGGTGATGCCTTGCAACACTTTTTCGATGCCATCCTGTTTCAAAGTGCGCATGCCTTCCTCCAAAGCGATGGCGAAAAGCTCTGCTACTCGGGCATGCTCCTGTATGCCTTTCTTCAAGGGATCGGTGCCGATCAACAGCTCATGCAGACCCACACGACCACGATAACCTGTGCCGCTACACTTATCGCAGCCCACCGGCTCGTAGAGCAATATCTGCCCCTTATCATCGCCAAATGTCTTTACCCAATCGGCGTAAACGGCTTTCATCGCTGCATTAGGATCTTTTTTCCATGTTTCGGTGTTCGCCATCTCCACACTATATTCAGCCAATATGGATTTGACCTCATCAGCGCTAGCCACATGCGGCTTTTTACAATCTTTACAAAGTCGTTTGGTCAAGCGTTGCGCCAAGATACCGAGCAAGGCATCAGCAAAGTTGAACGGATCCATGCCCATATCCAACAGTCGATTGATGGACTCTGGCGCGCTGTTGGTGTGCAACGTGGCAAACACCAAGTGACCGGTTAACGAAGCCTCGATACCAATAGACACCGTCTCTTTGTCGCGCATTTCACCAACCATGATGACATCTGGATCGGCGCGCAAGAATGCGCGCATAATCGTCGCAAAATCCAGCCCTGCCTTTTTATTGATTTGCACCTGACGCAAACCTCTTTGCGTGATTTCGACAGGATCTTCGGCAGTCCATATCTTGGTTTCTGGCTTATTGATGAATTTCAGTATGGAATGCAGCGTCGTCGTCTTACCCGAACCAGTCGGGCCACAGACAAAGAACAATCCATAGGGCTTGCTCACCGTTTCCTTGATCAGCTCATTGTTACGCGCCGAAAAGCCCATTTGCTCAAGCGGCAAGGGTTCACCAGAAGCAAGGATACGCATCACCACATCTTCCACCCCGCCCTGCGACGGTATCGTGGCGACGCGCAGTTCGATATCCAAAGGGCCGAATTTTTTGAACGGCGCGCTCAAACCCCAAGTGCAACATATTTAGGAGAGAATGTTGCATGAGTAAAATCTACACACAATTGAGTATTGAAGAGCGGACGATGATTCAGACGCAGTTATCGCTAGGGTTCAAGC
>Ga0172373_10000529_pt1 | contig 62422 bp, 50 predicted proteins | sample Lak10m_2_FD_114546 | JGI IMG/M metagenome (GOLD analysis project Ga0172373, IMG submission 114546) | Freshwater microbial communities from Kabuno Bay, South-Kivu, Congo - kab_092012_10m | ecosystem: Environmental > Aquatic > Freshwater > Lake | place: Democratic Republic of the Congo... | reverse complement strand
TCGATCATGTGCACGGGGATGCGGATCGTGCGCGCCTGGTCGGCGATCGAGCGCGTGATGGCCTGACGGATCCACCACGTGGCGTAGGTCGAGAACTTGTAGCCACGGCGGTACTCGTACTTCTCGACGGCCTTCATCAGGCCGGTGTTGCCCTCCTGGATGAGGTCGAGGAAGGAGAGCCCGCGGTTGCGGTACTTCTTCGCGATCGAGACCACGAGGCGCAGGTTGCCGCTGGAGAGCTGGCGCTTCGCCTCCTCGTACTCCTCGAAGTGCTGCTTGATCTGGTCGAGACGCCGCTTGAGCCGGTCGGCCGGCTCGAGCGCCATCAGCTCGAGCTCGCTGAGCCGCTCACGCAGCTCGCGCGTCGTGTTGCCGGCGGTCTTCGAGTTCTTGAGTGCGATCAGCTTGCGCTCGATCGCGCGCATCTCGCGGTAGTGCTCCTCGAGCATCTGGATGTAGGGGCGCACCTTCTTGACCTGCAGGTGGCACTCCTCGATCAGGATCACGAGCTTGCGGCGCAGGACCTGCACCTTCTTGAGCTGATCGCTCTTCTCCTTCTTGCCGGTCTTCGGATCGAGCAGCGGGGCGTACTCGACGCGGATCTGCGTCATGAGACGACGGATCGTCTCGATGTTGACCGGCAGGCGCAGGGCCAGGAACGGCTTGCCGAGCGTCTCGACGATCTTGGGATCGTCGTCGGGCTTCGGGTTCGGGTTGACCTTGAGCGTGCGGTCGAAGGCGAGCTCGCCGCGCTGCACCTCTTCCAGGGTCTTGAGCGAGGCGGTCATGCACAGACCCGAGCCCATGGCTTTCTTGCGGAAGCGCTTGCGCGTGATCTCGATCGCCTTGGCCAGGAAGATCTCCTGGTCGCGCGTGAGCAGCGGGATCTCGCCCATCTGCGTCAGGTACATGCGCACCGGGTCGTCGATGCGCTCGACCGTGCCGCTGCGCTCGAGCACCGCCGTGACCGGCTCGGGCGCGGCCTTCGCGGCCGCCTTGGCCTCGCGCTCGAGCAGGCGCGCGGGATCGGTGTCGAGGTCGTCGACGACCTCGATGCCGCCCTCCTCGAGGGCCAGGAAGATCTGATCCATCTTCTCCGGCGGAACGAAGCGCTCCTCGAGCAGCGTGTTGATCTCCGAGTACGTAAGGAAGCCCTTCTTCAGGCCTTCCTCGGTCAGCATCTCGAGGGTCGTGTCCAGCTTCTCAGCCATTGGGGGTCGTGGGGTTACGAGTGGGGGGCGGCGGTCGCGGGCTTGTGCACGGGCACGCGTCCGACGCGGAGTTCCTGGTGCAGCCTCTCGAGCATCGAGAGGTCGGGATCGGGACGGATCGAGCGCGCCAGCTCGCCGAGCGCGCGCTCGCGGGCGCACTTCTCGAGCCAGGCGCCCTGGTCGGCCGCGAGGGCCTCGGCGCTCTCGGCCGTGAGGGCCTCGCTCTCGAGCTGGACCACGCGCGCGCGCGCCGCGTCCGGCCCGAGGGCCGAGAGCACGCGCGAGGCCGTGACCGGGGCGCCGGAATCGTCGCCGTCGTACAGCTCGAGCAGGAGGCGGAAGATGCGCGCGAGCTCGCCCTCGGGGCAGGCCGCGGCGTGCTGGCGGAAGAGCGGCACGAGGCTGTTGTCGACCAGCAGCGCGCCGATCAGGCCGGCGTAGGCGCGCTCGACGGTGCGCTCGACGGTGCGCTCGGCACGCCCGCCCGGCCGCGCGGGCGCGGCTCGCGCGGGCGCGGACGGCGCCGCGGCGGCCACCTCCGACGCGCCGGCCGCGCGCGCGGGCCGCTGGGCGGCCTGGAAGCGCTCCCACTGGGACCGCACGTCGCCCTCGGGCAGGCCGAGGTGGCGCGCCAGATCACCGATGCGCGCCGAGCGCTCGAGCGGACGCTCGAGCTTCAGCAGCAGCGCGAAGCGCTCGTCGACCGCGTCGGCGAGCTCGCGTCCGCGCAGCCCCGTGAGGCCGGCGAGGGCCCAGTCGAACCACTCGCGCGCGCCCTCGACCGCGGCCTTGAACTCGCCCTGCCCGGCCGGATCGACCAGCAGGTCGCCCGGGTCGCGTCCCTCGGCCAGGACCGCCACGCGCAGCGTGACCGGCAGCTTCAAGAGCCCGAGCAGCGCGCGCTGGCTCGCCTTGCGCCCGGCCTCGTCGCCGTCGAACGCCAGCACGACCTCGCGCGCGCCACTGCGGCGGATCAGGGCCGCGTGGTGGTCGGTCGTGGCCGTGCCGAGCACGGCGACCGCGTTGCGCCAGCCGGCCTGGTGCGCGGCCATCACGTCGGTGTAGCCCTCGACGATCAGGAGCTGGTGCGTCGAGCGCACGGCCTGGGCCGCGAGGTCGAGCCCGAAGACGAGCTCGCCCTTGTGGAACAGCGGCGTCTCGGCGTGTTCACGTACTTCGGCCCGTCGTGCTCGTGGGCCCCGAAGGCGCGCCCGCCGAAGCCCACCACGCGCCCGAGGCGATCGCGGATCGGGATCAGCACGCGCCCGCGGAAGAAGTCGTAGCTGCGTCCGCTGTCGTTCTTGCGCACGAGGCCCGCCTCGGAGAGCCAGTCGAGGGGCTTCTTCTCGCGCGTGGCAGCGGCGACGAGCGCCTGGCCGTTCTCGGGCGCGAAGCCCACGCCGAAGGCGTCCAGCACGGCCGCGGTCAGCCCGCGCTGCTCCATGTAGGCGCGCGCCGGGGCACCCTCGGGCGAGCGCCAGACCGAGCGGTAGTAGTCGGCCGCCCACTTCATGAGCTCGAAGCGCGCCTCGAGCGCCGCCTCGGCGCCCTGGGAGCGGCCACGCATCGTGCGCTCGGGCATCTCCTCGCCGCACAGCCGCGCCAGGAGCTGCAGGCTCTCGAGGAAGGTCAGTCCGTCGAAGCGCTCGACGAAGGAGAGCACGTCACCGCCCTCGCCACAGGCCCCGAAGCAGCGCCAGGTGCCGCGCCGCGGATCGACCGCGAAAGAGGGCGTCTTCTCCTGGTGGAACGGGCAACAGGCCCAGTGCAGGGCTCCGCGCTGACGGAGAGCATGAACGCGCTCGCCGACGATCGTCTCGATCGGCGAACGCAGCTTCACGCGCTCGATGAACTGGCGGAACTCGAGATCCTGCAAGCGGAGGGGAAACCGCGGGCCGCGCGACGGGACGGCGGCCACGGAGACAGTGGGAGTCGGGGCGGGACGAGGACGGACGGCGGCTCTCTAGGCGAGGGTGCGCCTCGAGGAAGTCACCTTGTGGGGAAAATCCGGAAGGAGCACGTGGCGTCGGGCTGTCCGTGAAGCTTCATTGCCGTGGACCCGCCCCGATGGACGTCTGACGTGCGATCCCTCTAGACAGCCAAGTATCCGGGGAAACGCTCCCGGAGACAAGCGGAACGCAGGTTCAACCCGCACCCCCTCCCCCTTCGCAGTGGCAATGTTTGCGCCACTCCGGGGTGCGCGAGAGTTCCAGGAGGCGCATCGGCGAGAGGTCCTCGACCCGGCCCGAGGGCTGGATCCCGGCCGCCTCCAGCCAGGCCTCGAGCGACGGACGCCCCTCCAGGACCCCCGCCAGGGAGGCCGCCAGCTGCTTCCGACGCTGCTGGAAGGCGCGCGAGACGAGCGCATCGAAGGCGGCGAGCTCCTCAGGGAGGGGCTCGGGCCCGACCCGCCGGCGCAGGGCCACCACGCGGCTCGCGACCCGCGGCCGGGGCCAGAAGAGCTGCTCCCCGACGCGCCGGCCGAGCTCGGCCTCGTAGGTCAGCGCGAGCCGCGCCCCGAGCGGCCCCCAGGCCTCCTCCCCCGGGCGCGCCGCGACGCGCTCGGCGACCTCGTCCTGGACCAGGACGCTCATCGCGCGCGGCGGGTTGGGCAGGCGCGCCAGGACGACCATCAGCGGGGCCGAGATCGAGTAGGGCAGGTTGGCGACGAGCTGCCAGGGCCCGGCCGGGAGGGCGCGCTCGACCTCCGGCGCCAGGCGGTGCTTCGAGGCCAGGGCGTCGGCGTGCACGAGGCGCACGCGCGGATGGGTGCCGAGCACGCGCCGCGCGACCTCGAAGAGGCGCGCGTCGATCTCGACCGCGAGCACCGCCCCGGCGCGCTCCGCGAGGTGCAGGGTCAGGAACCCGCAGCCCGCCCCCACCTCGAGCACGAAGTCCTCGGCTCCGAGCCCGGCATCGTCCGCCAGGGAACGGGCCGCTGCCGGGTCGATCAGGAAGTTCTGCCCGAGGGTCTTCGTGGGCCGGAAGCCGAGCGCGTCGAGCTCGCGCCGGAACACGCTCCAGGGCGCCCGCGCGCCGTCGGCTCCGCCGAGCAGAGGGTCGTCGCCCGCACTCATGGCCGGGAGCGCACTCCCTCGAGCAACCAGCGCAGCCCCGGCGGAGCGTCGGCGCGCGCCAGGAGCCCCTCGAGTAGCCCCGGCAGCTCGGCGGCGGCGAGGGCGTCGGCCTCGGCCCAGCCGCGCCCGACGGCGGCGACGCGCGCGCGCGCGGCCGCGCCCGTGCCCCAGGCGCCGGCCCGGGCCCACAGGTACTCCTCGGCCTCGGCGCACATGCGCGCTCCGACCCAGGGTGCAAGCTCGCCCTTCTGCAGGGTGCGGGCGAAGAAGCGCCGGTCCTCGTAGGTCGCGCGGGGCGGCGAGTTGTAGCCGCCGCCGAGGACCGAGGCGCGCCGGCCGAACTCGTCGCCGGAGGGTTCGTGGTCGTGGGCCACGCTCAGGCTGCCCGGGACCACGCCGTCGACCCACTCCCACACGTTGCCGTGCAGGTCGTAGCAGCCGAAGGGGCGGCTGCGGCCGTTCTCGTAGGTCCCGACGCGGCTCGGCGTGCCCAGGCTGAAGTCACGCCCGTCCGCATCGACCACGCTCGTGTTGGCGAAGTACTCGCGGCCCGAACCGCCCCAGGGCTTGGCGTAATCACGCCGCCCGACGGCGACATGCAGCCATTCCTGCGGGGTCGGCAGGCGCATGCCGCGTCGGCGCGCGACCTCGGCCGCCTCGTGGAACGTCAGGTAGGCGGGCCAGTCCGCGCGCTCCGGTCCGTCGAGCGCGGCCTCGCTGTGGAAGGCCGCGCGCGCCTCCCGGGCGGAGGCTCCGAGATGGTAGGCGAGCTCGGCCCGCGTCAGCTCGAAGCGGTCGAAGACCAGCGCCCGCTGGAGCGAGAGGTCGTGCTGGTCGAGCAGACACTGGGCCCGCGCCACGAAGGTCAGGCGCTCGAGCTCGAGCAGTTCGCGCGGCACGTCGTCCTCGACCGGCGCGCAGCCGAGGAGCGTGGACGCCAGAAGCACGGCGAGGCGAGCGCCGGTGAGGCGTCGCCTCCGGAACCGACGCGACACGCGCGGTGTCGCGTCGGAGCCCGGCCGCGCCGCCGTCACGGAATCAGCGCTCGCCGGCGGCGGCGTTCTCGAGCACGAAGATCTCGACGCGCCGGTTGCGACGCTTGTTCTCCTCGCCGTCGTTGGCCGCGACCGGCTCGCCCGGGCCGAAGCCGGCCACGACGATGCGCTCCGAGCGCACGCCGTTCTTGCCGAGGAACGCGCCGACCTCGACCGCGCGCGAGGCCGAGAGCTGCAGGTTCCCGTGCGGGAACTTGGCCTGCGTCTCGGGGCGCACGACCGGATCCGAGTCGGTGTGGCCGCGCACCCAGATGCGCTGGTAGGGCTTGGCCGCGATCTCCTGCGCGACCTTGGCGAGGATCGACTGGCCGTCGGCGCGGATGTCGGCCGAGCCCTTGTCGAACAGCACCGCGTCCGTGACGCGCACGCCGTAGCCGCCGTCGACCGCGAAGTACTCGACGTCACCGGGAGCGGCGCCGGTCTGGGTCGTGACGCGCTCGGTCAGCTCCTTCAGACGCGCGAGGCGCGCATCGATGTCCTGCGTGTAGCCCGACTCGATCGTGGCCTTGCCCTGGTAGATCGCGAGCTCGCCCTTGAGGCGCTCGTTCTCGGCCTCGAGCTGGCCGTGGAACGAGGAGAGGTCCTGGTACTGCTTCTTGTAGTAATCCCCCTCGCGCAGGGCCGTGTCGTAGCGCTGCTGGGCGACGCACGCAGACGAGGTGAGGGCGAGCGTGGCGAGGAGGAGGGCGGAGGAGAGTTTCATCCCGAATGATTTCCCGAGGCGACGAGGGTGGCGAGTTCCGAGGTGTGGGGACAGAAGGCCGCGCGCGCGGCGCGGCCTCGAGCAGAAATGGATAACTTTGCGCCCGACGCGGAGCAAGCGTCGGGTCGCGGGCCGCACGCGCCGAGGCGCGCAAACTCCGGCGGCGGAGCTACTTCTTGCCAGCCACCATCTCGGCCAGCGAGCGCGCCATCGAGCTCGGCGAGCCCCGGCTCAGGCCGATCACGACCGGCAGCGCGAGGATCAAGAGCAGGGTGGTCCCGATCGCGAGGGCCCGCATCAGCACGCCCTCGCCCGGGGCCTCGACGGCTGCCGCGGCCGAGCGCCGCACGGGCGTCGCGGCCATGACCGGCTCCTCTTCCTCGAGCAGCTCCTCTTCGAGGGCCACCTCGCCCACGTCCTCGACGCCCTCTTCGAGCATCGTGTCCATCTCGGCGATCTCCTCGGTCGCCATGCCGGTCTCCTCGACCTCGAGGTCGTCCTCGAAGACGAGGTCCTCGCCGGCGCCGCCCATGTCGACCACCTCGCCGGGCATGAGCTCCTTCTTCAGGCTCTCGACGTCCGCGCGACGCAGCTTCATGGTGTCGCCCTCGCGGAAGGCGCGGATCTCGCCCTCGGAGACGAGGCGCTTGAGCTCCTCCTCCTTGAGGTTGAGCTGGTTCAGGGCCTCTTCGAAGCTGAAGAATTCTTGTTCAGGCACGGACGATCGTCTCCGTCAGGGGGATCACTTGTCGAGCGTGGCGCTGGCGCCGCCCTTGTCGAAGCGTGCGGCCAGTTCCTTGAAGCTGAGCTCGGACTTGTCGTTGAAGCCGTCGACCTTGAGGTCGAGGTCGATGTTGCGCCCGCCGACCCACTTCACCGCGGCCGTGGAGGAGGTTCCCCCCTGGGCCTGGTAAACGGACAGGTGGCGGCTCTCGGTGTCGATCAGGTAGAGGATCGAGCCACCGGTGACATCCACGCCGGTCACGGCGATCATGCGCCCGTTCGAATCGGCGGTGCCGTACGAGCTCGTGTACGGAATGCGCGCGGGCTCGTCGTCGTCCTGGTTCGTCTGCGACTGGGGCGCGAGGCCGACCCACAGCAGGGCGAAACCGGCCAGGAGGACCCAGGCCGGGGAGGGACGCGGAAGCGACGGAGCACTCATGCGGGGCGTTCTATCCTAGCGGTGGGCGTCGGTTGCGAAAAGCGCGCCTCGGAGGCCAGATGGGCGAGCAGGTCCATCAGGGTCACCAGTCCGCGCGGGGCCCGGGCACTGCCGACCAGGGCCAGACGCTGGCCGGCGGTCTGCAGGCGCGCGACGGCCCGATCGAGCGAGAGCTCCGGCTCGAGCTCGATCAGGGGGCGCAGAAGGCCCTCCAGGGGTGCCTCGGGGGCCCCGAGCACGTCGAGCTGGTGCAGGTACCCCACCACGATGCGCTTGCCGTCCGGGCCCGCCCGCTGCACGGGCAAGCGCGTGAAGCCCGAGCCCTCGACCGCCGCGCGCGCCTCGGCCTCTCCACGCCCGAGGTCGATCACCTCGGCCTTCTCGAAGGGCCGGGCCACGCGCGCCACGGGGGTCGTGCGCAGCACGAGCACGTTGCGCGCCAGGGCCTCGGCATGGGGCTCGAGCTCCCCCGCCCGCCGGCTCTCGGCCAGGAGTTCGACCATCTCCTCGCGCCGCAGGATGCGCGCGAAGTCCTCCTGCCGCAGCCCGAGGGCGCGCTCGAGCAGGAGCGAGAACTGCGCCAGCGGCCAGGCCAGCGGGCTCGCCAGGCCGCGGAAAAGGGCCACGAGCGGCGCCGCCGTCGCCAGCAGGAGGTGCGGCCGGCGGCGGAAGAGGTCCTTCGGCACGAGCTCCCCGAGCAGGAACACGGCCGGCGTCAGGACCAGGGTCGTGGCCAGCTCCTGCAGCCCGTCGGCCAGGCCGAGCGCGCGCACCTCCGCCTCCGTCAGGTGCGTCATCAGCTCGAGCGCGAGGTTGTTGCCGATCAGGAGCGTGATCAGGAGCCCCGCATCGTCGCGCAGCAGACGTACCAGGAGGCGCGCCGAGCGGCGCCCCTCCGCCGCCTCCGCCTCGAGCCGCACGCGCGAGACCGAGTACACGCCGGTCTCGGCCCCGGAGAAGACCGCCGACAAGAACAGGAGCCCCGCCATCAGCAGCAAGAAGAGCGTCGGACTCATGCGCCGACGACCTCCACCGGCGGCGCGCCGCGCACGCCGATGTCGACCAGCAGGACGCGCCGGCGGCGCACGGCGTGCACCTCGAGCTCGAGCGCGCCGACGCGCACCTGGTCGCCGACGCGCGGAATGCGCCCGAGCAAGGCCGTGACGAAGCCCGCCACGGTCTCGAAGCCACGCGGCACGACCTCCAGCCCGAAGGCCTCGTTCCAGTCGCGGATCGAGAGGTCCCCGGCCACGCGGAAGCGGCCCTCGCCCAGGGCCACGACCGCGGCCTCGCTCTGCTCGCCCTCGACGCGCAGGTCGCCCAGGATCTGCTCGAAGGCATCCTCGGCCGTGACCACCCCGGCCGTGCCGCCGTACTCGTCGACGACCACCGCCTCGGAGGCGCCGTCGGCCCGCAGGGAGCGCAGGACGTCGAGCGCGCTGGCCAGCTCGGGCACGAACTTGACCGGCTGCACGAGCTTCTGGATCGGCGTCTCCGGCTGGCGCACGAGGTCACGCACCTGGACGCGCCCGAGGATCTCGTCCTGGCTGCCGCCGGTCACCGGCAACCACGTCAGACGCCGCTCCAGCGCGCGCCGCACGAGCGTGTCGCGCTCCTCGCCCGAGACCTCGAGGAACAGCGAGTCCACGCGCGGACGCATGATCTCGCGCGCGCGGATGTCCTCGAGCTCCAGGATGCCCGCGAGCAGGTCGGCCTCGCGCTCGTGCAGCGCGCCCTCGACCGCGCCCCGCTCGAGCACGCGCGCCAGGATCTCGGGCGTGATGCCGCCCTCGCCGCGGATGCGTCCGAGCGGCCCGCGGTGCAGGACCTCCAGCACGAACAGCAGGGGGCGCGTCAGGGGCTGCAGCACCACCACGAGGAAGCGCAGGATCGGCGCACTGGCCGCCGACACCGCGCGGCGCGCGCGCAGGGCCAGGATCTTGGGCAGGATCTCGCCGCACAGCAGCAGCACGACCAGCACGGCCAGGCCGAGGGCGAGCCCGCGCCAGCCCTCGGCCCCGGGCAGCAGCCCACCGGCGAAGGCGAAGAACAGCGTGTTCACCACCAGGTTCGCCATCAGGATCGTGGCCAGCAGGCGGCGCGGATCCTCGAGCAGGGTCTGCACCGAGCGCGTCGAGGAGCGGCGCTCGAGCGGGCTCAGGCTGAAGAGCGCCGCCTCCGAACCGCTGAAGAAGCCCGAGCACAGGAGCAGCGCTCCGAGCAGGGCAGCCAGCCACTGCAGCTCGCTCACGCCTGCGCCTCGCGCAGCGGGAAGCGGAGCTCGGCCTGGAAGAAGCGCCCCGGCTCGCTGCTCAGCACGAGCTCGCCGTCGTGGGCCTGCATCGTGGCGTGCACGAGCGCCAGCCCGAGGCCGCTGCCGCGCCCGACGTCCTTCGTGCTGAAGAACAGATCGACGATGCGGTCGAGCAGCTCGGGCGCGACCCCCGGGCCGTTGTCGCGCACGGCGAGCACGGCGCGCGCGCCCTCGCGCCGCAGGGCGAGCGTGATGTGCGCACCGGCCGGGTCGCGCGTGCCGTGCTCCTCGAGTGCATCGAGCGCGTTGACCAGCAGGTTCAGCACGGCCAGCCCGAGGTCGTTGCGCAGGCCGCGCACGACCAGCGCGCGCTCGCGCGGCGGCACCACCAGCGTGACGCCCAGGCGCTGCGCGCGGTGCGCGACGAGCTCGAGCGCGTCCTCGGCCACCTGCGCCAGATCGATCTCCTCGAGCGGTGCCGCGCGCGGCGTGAAGCGCCGCAGCCGGTTGACCGTCTCGCCGATGCGCGCGAGGCCGCGCGCGAGGAGCTCGAGGTACTGCGTGCGGCGCGCAGGCGGGAGCTCGGGACGTTTCAGGTCCTCGACCGCGTTCTGCAGCCCGCCCAGCGGGTTGTTGATCTCGTGCGCGATGCCGGCCGCGAGTTCCCCCATGGCCGCCAGGCGCCGCTCACGCATGGCCGCCGCCTCGGCCGCGCGCGCCTTCTCCTCGGCCGCGCGCACCTCCTCGGAGAGGCGCTGGTTGAAGCCCGCCACGGTGCCCGCCATCTCGTTGAAGGAGCGCACCAGCTCGGCCAGCTCGTCGCGCCGCTCGGTCTCGGCCAGGCGCACGCTGAAGTCCCCCGCGCGCAGCCGGCGCGCCCCCTCGAAGAGCTGCTCGACCGGCCGCAACACGAGCTGGCGCAGGGCCAGGAAGGTCAACCCGGTGAGCAGCAGGGTCGAGAGCGCGAACCAGGGCAGGACGCGCAGGAAGCCGGCCGTGTAGTCGATCGCGCCGTTGCGCGAGCGGTACCAGAAGCCCCACACCTCGTCGCGCACGACGATCGGCACCGCGCGCCCGCCCTGGAAGGCGACCGGCTGGCCGGCGCGCATCGCCAAGAGCAGCGCCCGCAGCGCGTCCTGGCGCGGGAAGTCGGCCGCGCGCGCGGCCACGCCGACCGGATTGAGGTCGATCCCGGCGCTGCGCACGGCGCCCCCGGAGGTCTCGCTCAGGCGCCCGTCGACCAGGATCGCATCTTCGAAGAAGCGCCACGAAGGCCAGCGCAGCAGGCTCGCGACCGTCAGCCCCGCGGGCGCGATCGTGTCCTTGATCGTGCTGGCGAGCTCGAGCGCGCGCTCCTCGTCGCGCTCGCGCGCGTCGGCCGACTGGGACTGCGCCAGCACCACGCCCAGGGCCGCGAAGACGACCGAGTTCGACAGGAAGACGAGCACGAGCGCGCGGATCCCGAGCGAGTGCCTCACGGCCGGCTCACGGCTGGTTGAGCGTGCTCATGATCTTGAGGAGCGGCAGGAACAGGGCCAGCACGATGAAGCCCACGAAGATCGCCATGACCACGAGCAGCGCCGGCTCGAGCACCTTGAAGAAGGCGTCGATGCGGCGCGAGACCTGGGCGTCGTAGGCGTCGGCCACGCGCAGCAGCATGCGGTCGAGCTCGCCCGTCTGCTCGCCCACGTCGACCATGTTGCACACGAGGTCGTCGAACACGGGCGCCTCCTCCATCGGCTGGGCGATCGACTCGCCTTCGCGCACGACGCGCCGGATCTCGTCGACCGCGCCGACCATCACGTCGTTGGGAGCCGTGTCGCGCACGATCGCCAGCGCGTCGAGGTGCGGCACGCCCGCCTGCAGCAGGGTGCCGAAGGTGCGCGCGAAACCCGAGATCAGCGACTTGGCCAGGATCCCGCCCAGGATCGGGATGCGCAGCAGGAGCCCGTGCATGCGGTAGCGGTAGCCGGTCGGGCGCGCCATCAGGAAGACGTGCACGAGCGCGCCGACGAGCGGCAGTCCGAAGACCAGGTACCAGAACTGCACGAAGAAGTTCGAGACATCGAGCAGGACCTGCGTCAGGCCCGGCAGCTCGACCCCGAACGAGTCGAAGATCAGCCGGAAGCGCGGGATCACGAACACGATCACCAGCGAGACCACCGTCACCGCGACCAGCACGATGATGAACGGGTAGATCATCGCGTTGACGATCTTCGAGCGCATCTCGGCCGCGCGCTCGCGGTACTGCGCCAGACGCTCGAGCACCTTGTCGAGCACGCCGCCCGACTCGCCGGCGCGCACCATCGACGAGTACAGCGGATCGAAGGCGCGCGGGTGCTTGGCCATCGCCTCCGACAGCGGCGTGCCCGAGGAGACGTCCTCGACCAGATCACCGAGCACGTCCTTGAAGGGTCCCGGACGGGCCTGGCCCTCGAGGATCGTCAGCGCGCGCACGACCGGGATGCCCGAGGCGGAGAGCGTCGCCAGCTGGACCGTGAACTCGGTCACCGCCTGGCCGGAGACGCGCTTGCCGCGCGCGCGCGAACCGCCGCCGGAGGAGGCCGCGGGCCCCTCGCTCGCGGCCGGGGCTTCCGTGCGGGCGACCTTGCGCTGCAGTTTCTTGGCCATGGCGAGCGGAGGAGGCTACCGGGGTCGCGGACGGAAGTCACCGGGCCGGGCCCGGAGCGGGGTGGAACGCAGCGCGGTGGAACGCGTCGGGGTGGGCGTGTTCACAGGCCCATCGTCTCCCGGCGCACTTCCTCGAGCGTCGTGACGCCCTCGAGCACGGCCCGCAGCCCCGCCTCGCGCAGCGTGCGCATGCCACGCTCGCGGGCGCGCTCGCGCACCTCGGCGGTCGAGGCGTTCTCGAGGATCGCGCGCCGCAGACCGGTGTCGAGACGCATGATCTCGCAGATCGCCGTGCGCCCGCGGTAGCCGGTGTGGAAGCACGCGTCGCAGCCCTTGCCGTAGTGCAGCGTGGCCCCGCTCAGCGCGCGCGCGTCGTCGCCGAGCTCGCGCAGCAGGTCCTCGTCGGGAGTGAAGGCCGTGCGGCAGCCGGCGCAGATGCGCCGCACGAGCCGCTGGGCCACGATCGCCTCCAGCGTGGCGGTGATCAGGAACGGCTCGAGCCCGAGGTCCACCAGGCGCGTGATCGCACTGGGGGCATCGTTGGTGTGCACCGTGGCGAAGACCAGGTGGCCCGTCAGGCTCGCCTCGACGGCCACCTGCGCGGTCTCGGCGTCGCGCACCTCCCCCACCAGGATCTTGTCGGGATCCTGGCGCAGCACCGTGCGCAGCACCTTCGGGTAGGTCACGCCGATCTCCTCGTTGATCGGCACCTGCACGATCCCGTCGATGTCGTACTCGACCGGGTCCTCGACCGTGATGATCTTCACGCTGGGATCGTTGGCCGCGTTGAGCATCGCGTAGAGCGTGGTCGTCTTGCCCGAGCCGGTCGGCCCGGTGACGAGCACGATCCCGTGCGGCAGGCGCGTCATCCCGGTCAGGGCCTCGACGTCCTCGGCGCGCATGCCGAGGGCCACGAGATCGAGCGAGACCGCCGAGCGGTCGAGCACGCGCAGCACGCAGCCCTCGCCGCCGATGCCGGGCAGGGTCGCCACGCGCAGGTCGACCGGGCGCCCGTCGATCGAGAGCTGGATGCGCCCGTCCTGCGGCAGCTTCGTCTCGGCGATGTCGAGGTCGCTCATGACCTTGATGCGCGCGAGCAACGGCGCGGCGAGGTGCGCGGGCGGCGACTCGATCTCGTACAGCGAGCCGTCGACGCGGTAGCGCACGCGCAGCTCCTTCGGGAAGACCTCGAAGTGCACGTCCGAGGCGCGGTCGGCGATGGCGCGGTGCAGGATCGAGTTCAGGAGCCGCACGACCGGGGCCGATTGCGCCGCCTGGGCCGGGTCGGTGCTCGTGACCGCCGCGGCCGCCGCGATCGCGTCCGCCACCGAGCCCTCCTCGCCGTAGTGCTCCTTGACGCGCGCCGCGAGTTGCTCGGCGTCGGCCACGACGCCCTGGATCTCGAGCCCGGTCTGGAAGGCGAGGTCCTCGAGCAGCGAGGCGTTGAGCGGATCGGCGATCGCCACCTTCAGGCGCGTACCGCTCAGCGCCAGCGGCAGGACGCGGTAGGCGTGCGCGGTGCCGGCGTCGACCTTGGCCAGGGCCTCCTCGCTCGGACGCAGCTTGGCGAGGTCGATGGCCTCCAGCCCGGCCTGCTCGGCCAGGGCCGCGGCCACGTCGGAGCTCGAGCAATGCCCGAGCGTCACGAGGTGCTGCCCGAGCAGTCCGCCGTGCTTGCGCTGCTCGCCGAGGGCCTCCTGGATCTGGCCCTCGCGCACGACGCCGCGCGCCTTCAGGATCTGGCCGAGCAGGCGCCGGCCGGTGGCGGGCGCGCTCACGGGGCCGCCGCTCCGCCGCCGCCCAGGCGCAGCTCGAGGTCCTTCGGTTCCTGCGCGTGGTCGAGCGCCTCCTGGCGCTCGATCACGCCCTTCTGCACCAGCTCGAGCAGATGGTCGTCGAGCGTGATCATGCCCATGCGCCGCGAGGTCTGGATCGTCGACTGGATCTTGTGCGTCTCGTTCTTGCGGATCAGGTTGCCGATGGCCGGGTTCATCAGCATCACCTCGAAGCCGGCCACGCGGCCCTTGGCACCCTTCCGCGCCATCAGGACCTGCGAGATCACGGCCACGATCGAGACCGAGAGCTGCGCGCGGATCTGCTCCTGCTGGTGGGCCGGGAAGGCGTCGATCATGCGGTCGACGGTGCGCGCGGAACCGGTCGTGTGCAGCGTGCCGAACACGAGGTGCCCGGTCTCGGCGGCCGTGATCGCGGCCGAGATCGTCTCGAGGTCGCGCATCTCGCCCAGCAGGATCACGTCCGGGTCCTGCCGCAGCGCGCGCCGGATCGCCTCGGGGAAATCGGGCACGTCGGCCCCGACCTCACGCTGGGTCACGAGCCCCTTCTTGTGCGCGTGGTAGTACTCGATCGGGTCCTCGATCGTGATGATGTGGCGGTCCTGGTTCGTGTTGATCCAGTCGATCATCGAGGCCAGGGTGGTCGTCTTGCCCGAACCGGTCGGGCCGGTCACGAGGATCAGGCCACGCGGGCGACGCAGGAGCTCGTTGCAGGACGGCGGCAGGCCGATCTCGGCGAACGAGAGCAGCCGCGTGGGGATCTGGCGCAGCACGGCCGACAGCCGCCCGCGCTGGCGCATCACGCTGACGCGGAAGCGGTTGCCGGAGGCGTGCGCCAGGCCGAAGTCGGTCGTGCCGCGCTGCTCGACCTCGTGCCAGTGCTTCTCGTCGGTGAGCTCGCGACACAGGGCCGCGCTGGTCGCCTCGTCGAGCGGCGGCCCCTCGAGCGAGGTCAGATTGCCGTCGATGCGCAGCACCGGCGCACGCCCCGGGTTCAGGTGCAGGTCGCTGGCCTTCTTCTCGACGGCCAGAGCCAGTAGATCGGCGGCTTTCACGGGGCAACGCTCGCTTTCAGTCGACGGAAACGCGCGTCACGCGCAGGACCTCGGTCACGGTCGTCTCGCCGGCGAGCACCTTGCGCGTGCCGGATTCGATCAGGGCCTTCAGCTTCCCGGCCGCCAGCGCGCGGGCGCGGATTTTCTCCAGCGGCTCGCCGCGGAAGATCGCGTCGCGCAGCTCGGAGTCGAGCTCGAACATCTCGTACAGGCCGAGGCGCCCGCGGAAGCCGGAGCCCTCGCATACGCCACAGCCGCGCCCGCGCGCGAAGGTCTTGCCGGCGAACAGCGCGGGCTCGAGACCGAGCGCGCGCAGCTCGCCGGGATCGGGCACGTAGCTCTCCTTGCACTCGCGGCACACGCGCCGCACCAGGCGCTGGGCCACGACGCCTTGCACGGCGCTCGAGACGAGGAACGGCGCGACCCCCATGTCGAGCAGGCGCGTGATCGCGCTGGGCGCATCGTTCGTGTGCAGGGTCGAGAACACGAGGTGTCCGGTCAGGGCGGCCTGGATCGCCACCTCGGCCGCCTCCTTGTCGCGGATCTCGCCCACCAGGATCACGTTGGGCGCGCAGCGCAGCATGGCCTTCAGGATGCGCGCGAAGGTGAGCCCGATCTTGGCGTTCACCTGCACCTGGTTGATGCCGCCGATGTGGTACTCGACCGGGTCCTCGGCCGTCAGGATCTTGACGTCGGGCCGGTTGAGCTCGGAGAGCGCGGCGTACAGCGTGGTCGTCTTGCCCGAACCGGTCGGGCCGGTCACCAGCACGATCCCGTGTGGGCGCTCGATCAGACGCTTGAAGAGGCGCAGGTCGTCTTCCTCGAAGCCCAGCTCACGCAGTGAGATCAGGTTGGCGCTGCGGTCGAGCAGGCGCATCACCATCGACTCGCCGTGGTTCGAGGGCAGGATCGAGGCGCGCACGTCGACCGGTCGGCCCTCGAGCTCGAGCTCGATGCGCCCGTCCTGCGGCTTGCGCTTCTCGGCGATGTCCATCGAGCCCATGATCTTGAGGCGGCTGATGAGCGGCGCCGCGAGGTGCGGCGGATGCTCGGCCACCGTGCGCAGGACGCCGTCCACGCGCAGGCGCACGCGCAGCACGTCGGCCTTGGGCTCGATGTGGATGTCGCTCGCGCGCTGCTCGAGCGCATCCTTGAAGAGGCGCGTCGCCAGGCGCACGATCGGCGCGTCGCTCGTGTCGGTCGCCTCGACGCCCATGGCCGCGGCCACGTTCGATTCCTGCGCACCGCCGTAGTGCCGCCGCAGGGCGTCCTTGAGGGCCTTCGGCGCGGCCAGCGCGACCGTCACCTCGCAGCCGAGCAGGAACGAGAGCTGGTCGGCGACGATGCGCTTCAGCTGGTCGTCGACGGCCACGATCAGGCCGCCGTCCTTCTCCTTGATCGGGAGCAAGCCCTGCTCCAGCGCCAGCTCGGCCGGCACGCGTCCCAGCACGGCCGGCGCGATCGTGCCCCGGGTGAGGTCGACGAAGGGCAGGCCGTGCTGCTTGGCGACCACGCGCGTCACCGCGGTCTCGTCCAGGTGCCCGAGCGCCACCAGGGACTCGCCGATGCGCAGACCGCGGTTGCGCTGGTGCGCACGGCCTTCGCGCAGCTGGGCCTCGCTCACGAGGCCCGCAGCGGCCAGCATCTCGCCAAGGGGTCGGGTCACGGACGGTTCGGGGTCACGCGGGAGCCCCCTGGATAGCAGACCGACGGGAGGGAGGCTACGGTCCGCGCGGGAAGACCCGCGCCCCCGGACGCGACCGGGGCCGCGCGGCGCTCCGCTGGAACGCACGCGCGGCCCCGGTCGGCCCGGGCTGGAGCTACTTCGGCGCCGGCGCGGGCGGCAGGCCGGGGCGGCACACGCCCGAGAAGCGCACCAGGAGCTCGTCCATGAAGGGGTGGCCGACCTTGATGCGGATCACGCCGCCGAAGGAGCCGTTCAGGTCCTCGGGCAGGCCGGAGAGGCGCACCTTGAAGTCCGCCGCGCTGCCGCCGTCGAGCAGCTCGAGCGAGGTCGTGAAGCGGTCCTTCCAGGGGAACTCCTGCCCCTGCAGGCCCTCGAAGACGACCGGCAGCTCGGCCGGCAGCTTGAAGACGCCGTCCTTGTCGTGGCACTGGATGCGCAGCGCGCGCTCGATCGCCTCGTTCGGCTTGACCATGCCGAAGGTGATGAAGGCCGGCTCGGCGCTGACCATCCCGGTCACCTGCGCCTGCACGTTCATCATGAAGCCGTGGTACTGCGGCGCGCCGTCCGGGCTCGGGTACTTCGGGTGCGCGATGACGAGGTCCGACTTGAAGTTGACCGGGTAGTTGCGCATCCCGATCTCGGTGTTGGGTCCGAGCGCGACCTTGACCTCCCACTCGCTCGCACGGCCCTCGGCGTCGGGGTTCTTGGCCGTGTACTCGAGGCGCAGCGGCTCCTGGACCGTGTCCTGGCCGAGGGAGAGCACGAAGGGCTCGCCGCCCGAGGTGGTGACCGTCACGGTCTGCTCGACCGTGTCGGCCGTGGTGATGCGACCGAAGTAGACCGTCGAGCTCGGCGTGACCTTGAGCACCGGCTCGACCTCGGCCGACAGGCGCACGTTGAAGGCGCCGCGCGCGTCGTTGGCGAAGACCGACACCGTCGGGCTGAAGTTGCCCTGCCGTCCCTCGGTGTTGATCTCGGTCTCGAGCACGAACTTCTGGCCGACCGGGATCGGATCGCCCTTCGTGTAGACCTTCTTCGCGCCGCTCTCGTCGACCAGCATGACCTCGGCCTTGGTGCAGCCGCAGCTCGGCTTGACGCCCGTGATGACGAGCGGCTCCTCGCCGTCGGAGACGAACGGGAAGGCGTAGGTCCCGACCTCGCCCTGGCGCATCTTGCCGAACTCCTTCACCTGCGCCGCGCCGTCGGTCAGCGAAAGACGGCCCTTGTTGCGCGCGGCCTGCGCCCCGGGCAGCAGCTCGGAACCGTCCTGCGAGGCGGTCGGGTGGTCGTGGCCGTCGTGCTCGTCGTGGGCCGCGACCTCGGCGGCATAGCCGGTGTCCTTCACGTTCACGACCGAGTCGTTCACCTTGACCTGGGTGAGGTCGTGGGGCGTGTCGAGCGTCTCGGGCGTGCCCGGTCGGCCGCCGCGCGCGTTGGCCGGATCCGAGGCGGGCTTCGGCGCGCTGGCCGGGGCCGGAGTGGCGGCCGGCTGCGCGGCGGGCTCGGCCGCGCCGCTGGCGATGGTCACCTCGGCCTTCGGGGCCGAAGCCGGAGTGGTCGATTCCTGCTCGAGGCAGGCGGCGAGCCCGAGCAGGGCCAGGGCGAGCGCAGGAAGGAGGTGAAGTTTCTTCATGGGGCGTTGCGGTGGCGTCGGAGGACGCACAGGAAGTCTCGAAGTCTATGCGGCAGGACCGGGCCCGGCCAAACCGGTCCGGTGGATCGTGTCGGGGGCCTCAACGGGCGCTCCCATCCGGGGCGCGCACGCCGCGCACGAGGGCCTCGAGGCGGGGCAGACGCGGGTGGCCGGTCTCGACCACGAGGCGCGCCAGGAAGTTGCCCTGGACCGCGGGCGAGAGTCCGGCCAGGGCGAGTTCGAGGTCGAAGGCCGCGCCGCGCGCGCGCACGGTGAGGTGCGCCGTATCGAGCAGCGGGCAGGGCTCCTCGGCGCGCAGCGGCTCGAGCCGTGCCACGGGCGCGGACAGCGTGAAGGCCGGGTCGAAGCTCTCGAGGCGCAGGCTGCGCGCCACGGTCTCGTCGGCGCGCACCAGGCCGAACTCGAGGCTCGGAGTCGAGAGCGCGACCGGTCCGAGGACCTGCAGGTTCCAGGCCGGCGCGACCGTGTGCACGCGCTCGCCGCCATCGAGCGCAACCTCGAGCGCGACGTCGCTCGCCAGCTCGAGCGGATAGGAGTGCGTGCCGCGCGGCGCGTCGGCACCGAGGCGCGCGCGCACGTCCCAGCGCGCGGCGCGTCCGTCGGCGTCCGGAGCGAGCGGCCGCGCTTCGAGCACGAGCGCGGCCGGCACCGCGCGACCGGTCGGCGTCAGCCGGAAGGGCGCACCGTCGACCGAGGCCACCTCGAAGCGCGTCTCGAGCGGCTGGCCCTCGAGCGTGCGCTGGAAGGCGGGCTCGGGCGCGGCCACGAGCCAGCGCTGCACGTCCGCCGCGAGCTTCAGGGACAGAACGCGGCCGTCGGCGAGCAGCAGGCTCAGGGTGCGCTCGGAGGGCCCGATCCGCCCGCGCGTGTCGTAGCTCGCGCGCACCACCAGCACCTCGCCCGGGCGCAGCTCCTCGCCCGTCGCGTAGGGGCGCTCGGCCGCACCCTCGGCGCGCGTCAGGCCGACCAGCGTGCAGCCGCAGTCCGACTTCGTCTCACGCACCACGAGCGGCTCCCCCACCTCGAGGCGCCAGGCGTGCTGCAGGATGCGCCCCTCGTACACGCGCCCGAAGTCGATCCGCGCGGGGTCGGAGAGGCTCCCGCCGGGCGCAGCCTCGACCGGCGCCACGGACGGAGCGCAAGCCCACGCGAGCAGCGCGACGGCGAACGGAAGCGGGGCTCGGGAGCGGGGGGCCAGACACACCATTGCTAGCATGTCGCCGCGCCACCGATCCCATGCACCCGAGCACGCCGAGGGGTCGGCGGGCCGGGGAGCGCGGGCCGGCGCCCACGACGCATGCGCAACCGGCTCCACGTGCTCCTCGCCGCCCTGTGGGCGCTCGGGCTTTCCGCCTGCCTCTCCGCCCCCACCTCGGAGGCCTGGCTGGCGGTCGGTTTCCGCAGCCCGGAACAGACCTTCGCCACCTTCCAGACGGGCCTGCGGGCCGACCTGCCGGACCTCGAGTACCGCTGCCTCGCCGGCGGCCTGAAGCGCCGGGAAGGCATTTCCCAGCTCGGCTGGCGCGAGTACCGCCGGGAACTCTTCCGGAAGCAGCCCTGGCTGAAGCTCGCCGCGAAGGCCGAGATCCAGCGCCTGGAACCCCTGGGCCCCGGCCGGGTGCGCGTGCACGCCGAGGTCGACACCTGGTTCAAGGACGTCGAGTTCGCCGTGGACCTCGTGCGCGAGGACTACTGGGAGCTCTACGCGGGGGCCGAGCGCGTGGCCGACGACCTCGGCGACTGGCGCCAGATGGTGCGCGAGCGCGGCGACGAGCTCGACGTACGCGTGCCCCGCCCGGAGGGGCGCTCGGCCGAGGACATCTCCGAACTCCGCGCCGGGCGCGAGTGGAAGATCGACGGATTCCCCCTCGGGACGGCCGATCCTTAGGGTCCCTGAAGGCCCCTCGCACGCCATGCCGCCCCGCCGCAGACCCTCGCAGAAGAAGGCCGCCGCGCGCGGCACCCGGAAGCGCTTCGTGTACTCCTTCGAGCCCGGCCGGGCCGACGGCGGCAAGGAGGACCGGAACCTGCTGGGCGGCAAGGGCGCCAACCTGGCCGAGATGTGCACGCTCGGCCTGCCGGTGCCGCCGGGCTTCACGCTCTCGACCGAGGTCTGCACGTACTTCTACGCCCACGGGCGGACCTATCCGCGCTCGCTCGCGCGCGAGGTCGAGGCGGCCCTGGCGCGCGTCGAGAAGGTCGTCGGGAGGCGCTTCGGCGACGCGCGCAATCCGCTGCTCGTCTCGGTGCGCTCGGGCGCGCGCGTCTCGATGCCGGGGATGATGGACACGGTCCTGAACCTCGGGCTCAACGACACGACCGTCGCGGGCCTGGCCGAGCGCTCGGGCAACCCGCGCTTCGCCTGGGATGCGTACCGCCGCTTCGTGCAGATGTACGGCGACGTCGTGCTCGGCATCAAGGCCGCGCGCGAGGACGACTTCGATCCGTTCCACGCGGCGCTCGAGGAGCAGAAGCGCGCGCGCGGCGTGCAGACGGATCAGGAGCTCACGGCGGACGACCTGCGCGCGCTGGTCGCGACCTTCAAGCGCATCGTGCTCGAGGAGGCCCACTGCGAGTTCCCCGAGGACCCCTGGCAGCAGCTGTGGGGCGCGATCGGCGCGGTCTTCGGCTCCTGGCAGAACGACCGCGCGCTGGCCTACCGCCAGATGAACGCGATCCCCTCGAGCTGGGGCACGGCGGTCTCGGTCGTGGCCATGGTGTTCGGCAACCTGGGCGAGCGCTCGGGCACGGGGGTTGCCTTCACGCGCGACCCGGCCACGGGCGAGAAGCGCTTCTACGGCGAGTACCTGATGAACGCCCAGGGCGAGGACGTGGTGGCGGGCCTCCGCACGCCCGAGCCGATCGCGACGCTGGCCGCGCGCTCACCCGCGGCCTGGAAGGAGCTGCAGCGCGTGCAGCGCACGCTCGAGCGCCACTTCCGCGACATGCAGGACCTCGAGTTCACGATCGAGGACGGGCGCCTGTGGATGCTGCAGTGCCGCAACGGCAAGCGCACCGGCTTCGCGGCCGTGCGCATCGCCACCGACCTCGTCAAGGAGCGGCGCATCACGCGCGAGGAGGCCCTGCTGCGCGTCGAGCCCGAGGCCCTGAACCAGCTCCTGCAGCCGATCTTCGCGCCGGCCGAGCTGAAGCAGGCGCGCGCGGCGGGACGGCTGCTCACGAAGGGCCTGAACGCCGGCCCGGGTGCGGCCACGGGCGAGATCGTCTTCAGCGCCGAGCGCGCCGAGCAGCGCGGCAAGGAAGCGCGCGTCGTGCTGGTGCGCATCGAGACGAGCCCCGAGGACATCCGCGGCATGCAGGCCGCGCAGGGCATCCTGACCGCGCGCGGCGGGATGACGAGCCACGCGGCGCTGGTCGCGCGCCAGATGGGCAAGGTGTGCGTGGCCGGCGCGGGCGAGCTCGAAATCGACTACCGCTCGCGCTGCCTCACGGTACGCGGGCGCACGCTGAAGGAGGGCGAGTCCCTGTCGCTCGACGGCTCGACCGGCGAGGTCTTCGAGGGCGAGCTCCTGACGCGTCCCTCCGAGGTGCTCGCGCACCTCTTCGGCGCCGCTCCGGAGGCCCACGGACCGGTCTACCGCGCCTATTCGGCGCTGCTCACCTGGGCCGACGAGGTGCGCACCCTCGGCGTGCGCGCCAACGCCGACCAGGGCGACCAGGCCGTGGTCGCGCGCGTGTTCGGAGCCGAGGGCATCGGCCTGTGCCGCACCGAGCACATGTTCTTCGAAGGGCAGAAGATCGACGCGATGCGCGAGATGATCCTCTCGGACACGGTGGCCGAGCGCGAGCGTGCCCTGGCCAAGCTCCTGCCGCTGCAGCGCGCCGACTTCGTCGAGCTGTTCCGCGCCATGGGCCCGCTGCCGGTCACGATCCGCGCGCTCGATCCGCCGCTGCACGAGTTCCTGCCGCACGAGGAGCACGAGATCAGCTTCCTGGCGCGCGAGATGAACGTGCCCTTCGACCGCCTCAAGGCCAAGGTCGAGTCGCTGCACGAGCTGAACCCGATGCTCGGCCACCGCGGCTGCCGCCTCGGCATCAGCCACCCCGAGATCACGCGCATGCAGGCGCGCGCGGTCTTCGAGGCGGCCTGCGATGTGGCCGCCGAGACCGGCAAGAAGCCGCGGCCGGAGATCATGATTCCGCTGGTCGGCACGCCGCAGGAGCTCGTGCTGCAGGCGGCCGAGGTGCGCCAGGTGGCCGAGGAGGTGCTGCGCGCGCGCCGGCAGCGCATCCCCTACCTCGTCGGCACGATGATCGAACTGCCGCGCGCCGCGCTGCTGGCCGGCGAGATCGCGCGCGTGGCCGAGTTCTTCTCCTTCGGCACGAACGACCTGACGCAGACGACCTACGGGATCTCGCGCGACGACGGCGGCAAGTTCATCCCGCTCTACGTCGCCGAGGAGATCTTCGAGGCCGACCCGTTCGCGCGCCTCGACCGCCAGGGCGTCGGGCGCCTGATGCGCATCGCCAGCGCGGAAGGCCGCGCCTCGCGCGCCGACCTGAAGCTCGGGATCTGCGGCGAGCACGGCGGCGAACCCTCCTCGGTGGAGTTCTGCCACCAGCTCGGGCTCGACTACGTCTCGTGCTCGCCCTACCGCGTGCCCGTCGCGCGCCTCGCCGCGGCCCAGGCCGCGCTGCGCGCGCGCGTCAGCGCACCGGGCAAAGCTCGAGCGCGTCGCTGAGCCACGGCGCGCCCTCCGGCTCGAGCACGAGCGCCTGCACGTGCAGCGCGCGCGCGGCGAGCGCCGGGGGCAGAGCCACGGCCTCGGGCCCCCCGTGCAGCACCGGCCGCGCCGGGACGAGCAGCGCCTGCGGGTCGACCAGCAGCCGTCCGAAGGCCGTGGCGCGGCCGCACGGATCGCCCGGCAGCGCGCGCGTCGAGACGAGCCAGGTCACGCGGCTCCCCGCCGGCGCCGCGAGCGCGAGCGCGGGCGCGCCCCCGGCCGTCACGGCCGGCGCGAGCGTGCCGGCCACCGCGGGGTCGCAGCCGTGCGAGAGCGGCGTGCGCACGACGCCACCCGGCGGCGCGCTGGAGGCGAGCAGCGGCGCGGGCGCGTGCAGGCGCGCCACGAGCCAGTCGTGGCCGAGCTTGACCGCGCGCGTGCCGAGCTGCGCGCCCACGAACGTGCGCGTGTGCAGCGCGAGCGGCGGCGCGAGCGCGTTCACGTCGCGCATCGCGAAGACCGAGTTCGCCGCGTGGAACGCGGCCGAGGCCGGCGACAGCTCGGTCAGCCGCTTCCAGAACACGTAACCAAACCAGGAGTCGTGCTGGGTCGGCTGCTTGATGCGGTCGTGGACCAGCGGGAAACCGCTCGCGTCGAGCGCGAAGGTCGCGGGCGTGCCGTCGAGCTCGCGCAGCACGGGATCGCCGTACACGAGGCACAGCGGCTGCGCGACGTTGTGGGCCCGCGCGTCGGCGTCGGTGAAGCACTCGCGCATCAGGCTGTAGCTCTTCTGCAGCTCGGGCTCGACCTCGGACAGCGTGGCCGCGGCCGTGAACGGCTGGCTCGCCTTCTCGAGATGCTTCGGGAACGGGATCGTGAGCTCGGGCCCCTGCTCGAGGGCCCAGGCCGAGGTCGGCGGCTGGATCGCGAGGATCGCCGCCACGCGCGTCGAGGCGCGCACCTGGGCCGAACCGCTCGTGCGCGCGCGCTCGGGGCCCATGGCCGTGCGCAGCGCGAGCACCGCTCCACCCGACTGCCCGCGCAGACCGATGCGCGCGAGATCGAAGGGGTAGCTCGTCTGCACCTTGAGCCACTGCAGGGCCCACACGGCCGACTTCTCGGGGTTGTCGTGGGCCGGCAGGTACGACTCGTAGCGCCCGCTCGCGTGCCCCGGTGGATACCACAGGCCGCGATTACCCCCGATGCCCGGAGTTCCGTAGTGCACCACCGCGATCCCCGCGTTGACGAGATTCCAGAAGGGCTTCGTCGCGCCGCTCGAGGCGAGCTGCGGCGCGGGCGGAGCCGAGGCGCCGCCGCCGTAGCCGGTCGTCAGCACCACCGGCCAGCCGCCGCTCGGCGCCGGCCCGACCGGTAGGAACACGTTCAGCCCGTGGTAGACGGAGGGCGCGCCTGCGGCCAGCCGCTCGGGCGGCACGTAGACGAGCGGCGCAGAGTTGGCCGGCGGAAGCGGCGTCGGAAGCTGCGCGGCGGCCACGCCCGCCAGGACGAGGAGCGCCGCGGCGCGCGCGCGGAGAGAACGGAGCTGCATCACGGAGCCTCGGAAAGGCTCCCCCCGAGCGCGATTCTATGCGCAATCGAGCCGAGCGCAGCCGGAAAGCTTTTCCGCCCGCCGCAGGGCCGCCGCTACACGCCGAGCGTGTCGCCCTGCAGTCCGTCGAGCATGCGCACCACGAGGCGCACGACGCGCGCGACCTTGTCGTAGTCGATCTTCTCGGGATCGTCGCCGGGCTGGTGGTAGTCGTCGTGCACGTCGCTGAACAGGAAGGCCACCGGGATCTTCAGGTTCTGCGAGAAGTTCGCGTGGTCCGAGCGGCCCCAGTACTCGTCCGCGCTGCCGAGCTTCGGGAAGCCCTCGAGCGGCCCGAAGCCCTCGGCCAGCTTCGTGAGCCCGTTGTACTGCTCCATCGCCTTCGTGGGCGTGATCAGGAGGTAGTCCGGCGCGTTGCGCCCGATCATGTCGATGTTCAGGTTGCAGACCGCGCGGTAGCCCTCGGCCAGGGTCGGCTTCTTCGTCCACGCGGCCGAGCCCCACAGGCCCTTCTCCTCGCCCGAGACCCACATCAGGAGCACCGAGCGCCGCATAGGCCCGTAGTGCTTCAGGGCCTCGGCCACCGCGAGCAGGCCGCAGGTGCCCGAGCCGTTGTCGTCGGCCCCGTTGTGGATCTCGCCGCCCTGCTTGCCCACGTGGTCGTAGTGGGCCGAGAGCACGATCACTTCCTTCGCCAGCACGGGATCCGAACCCGGCCAGAAGCCGCACACGTTCTCGAGCACGTCGACGCGCTCGGCACCGACCACGCGGCGGTCGGTGACGGTCACGTCGAGCGTCTGGCCGGCGCTCGCCGACCCGACCAGCTCGGCCGCGGCCGCGGTCGAGAGGAAGTGCTGCGGCGCCCCGCTGCCGCGCCGCCCGCCGCCGCCCTCGTTGCCTTCGACCGTCGAGCGCTCGATCGCGTTGCCCTTCCACCAGTCGGCCGGCTGCTCGCTGGTCGGATCGGGCGCCACGAGCAGCCCGAGCGCACCCGAGCTCGCCAGGGCCTGCGAGCGATCGCGCCAGGAAACCTTCTCGGAGGCGACCGCGAAGGCCCACTTGCCGGAGAGGTCCTTGCCCTCGTAGTCGGCCTTCGCGCCCGCGCCGACGTGCACCACGGCACCCGTGAGCTCGAGCGCCTTCACGTCGCCGAAGAAGTAGTAGTCCTGGCCCGGCACGAGCCGGTGCGTCTTGCCGCCGCGCACGAGCTCGAGCCCGCTCTTCTCCGCGTCGAGCCCCTGGCTCGTCAGCTTGTACTCGTCGAACCAGCCGTGCGTGCCGTCGGCCGAGGGCTCGCCCATCGGCTGCCAGCCCAGGCGCTCGAGACGCGCGCGGATGAAGCGCGCCGCCAGGCGCTGGCCCGCGCTCGGCGTGTCGCGCCCCTCGAGCTCGTCCGAGGCGATGAAGAAGAGGTCCGCGCGGATCGCCGCGGGCTGCACCGAGGTGAGCGCACGCTCCAGCGCGGGTGCGTCGGAGCCGTGGCCGAGAACGAACGTGAGCAGGAGAGAGGTCAGCATGGCGGCGGGATCAGGAGGGCAGGGTGTCGGTCTGCATGCGCGCCAGCATGCGCAGGACGAGGCGCGTGACGCGGCGGATCTTGTCGTAGTCGATCTTCTCGACCGTGTCCGTCGGCTGGTGGTAGTCGGCGTGCACGTCGCTGAACAGGAAGGCCACGGGGATCTTCAGGTTCTGCGCGAAGTTCGCGTGGTCCGAGCGGGACCAGTACTCGTCCGCGCTGCCGAGCTTCGGGAAGCCCTCCAGCGGGGCCAGCTCCTCGGCCAGCTTCGTGAGCCCGTTGTACTCCTTCGCCAGCGCCTTCGTGGGCGTGATCAGGAGGTAGTCCGGCGCGTTGCGCCCGATCATGTCGATGTTCAGGTTCGCCACCGCGCGGTGCCCGGCCGGCAGGATCGGTGCCTTGGTCCAGGCCGCCGAGCCCCACAGGCCCTTCTCCTCGCCCGAGACCCACATCAGGAGCACCGTGCGCCGCAGCGGTCCGTGCTCCTTCAGCGCCTGCGCCAGCGCGAGCAGCCCCATCGAGCCCGAGCCGTTGTCGTCCGCGCCCGGGTGGATCTTGCCGCCCTGCATGCCGACGTGGTCGTAGTGCGCCGAGACGATCAGCACCTCCTTCGCGAGCGTCGGATCCGAACCCGGCCACAGCGCACACACGTTCTCGAGCGGGATCGCGCCGCTGCCGTCGCGCAGGTCGTGCACGCGCAGGGGAAGCTCGGCGCCGAGCGCAGGCAGCTTGCGTGCGTCCCCCCCCAGGCCGCACAGCGTGCGCGCGGCCGGTAGCGACAGGAACAGCTGGCCGATGGCGTTGTCGGGCTCGGACGCGGCGCCCGGGCGGAACGAGGGCAGGCCCTTCAGCGCGTACTCGGTCGTGCGCTTGCACTCGGCCGGCGCGGGATCCTGGTCCTGGGCCGGATCCGGGATCAGGATCAGGCCGAGCGCGCCCTCGCTCTCCGCATAACGCATGCGCCGGCGCGCGGGCATGTCGGAGACGACGCACAGCGCGAACTTGCCGGCCGCCTGGACCGCCTCGAAGTCGGCCTTCTCGCCCTTGCCGCAGAAGACCACGGCGCCCTCGTGGTCGAGCGAGACGATGTCGCTCGAGGACGGAAAGAAGTAGTCGTGCCCGAAGCGCAGGCGCGTCTCGCCCTGCGCGCCGCTGAGGACGAGCTGCGTGCGCGCCTCGTCGATCTTGCGCATCTGCAGCGGGTACTCGTGGAACCAGCTCTCTCCGGCTCCGGGCGTGAAGCCGAGGCGCTCGAGACGCGCGCGCAGGAAGCGCGCCGCCACGCGCTGCTCGTTCGAGGGCGTGTCCCGCCCCTTCAGCTCCGGATCGGCGAAGAAGTACAGGTCGGCGCGGATCTCTTCGGCGCGGATCGCCTCGAGCCCGCGCGCGAGCGGCGAGCCGGGCTCCTGGGGAGCGGGCGAGGCGAAGGCGAGGAACGCGCAGGCGAGCAGGGACGTCAGCATGGTCGCAGGGCCGGGGTCGAGGGGCCGCCATGTTAGGGCGCGACGCGCCGCGCCAGGAGCCCGGACGGGGTTCGGGGATCGAAAATCCGGGCGCGTGCCGGATGCCGGGTCACGGCCGGTCGCGGCGGCTGCGCAGGAACTGACGCGTCGACTCGCGCAGGCGCTCGATCAGGAGCTCGAGCTCGGCCTCCTTGCCGGCGCTCGACAGGTCGTCGCGGTTGGCCAGGCACCAGGGGCACTTCATCTCGTCCAGGTGGAACAGGACGAACATGCGCGGCTGCTCCTCGAGCGTCCCGGCCACGAGCCGCGCGATCCAGTGCCGCGCCGGACAGCTGACGCGCTTGTCGCGCCAGAGGGTCTGGATGTCGAGGTCGAAGATGCGCTCGTCGCCGTCCTCGGCCGCGGCCAGGAAGCGCAGGAGATCCCCGCCCGACTCCTTCACCGCCGCCAGCTGGCGCAGGCGCTTCAGCGCGCGGAACTTGATACCGGCCACAGCGGTCTCGTCGCGCAGGTCGAAGCGCTTCCAGACGTCGCGGTTGCGCCACTGGCCCGAGAACAGCGCCTCGACCACGCACAGACGCAGGAATTCGCCCTCTTTCCAGGTCTCCTCGACCCACTCGCGCAGGATCTCGGCGTAGAGTTCCAGGGCCCGCTCGGAGAGCTCGCGCCCGCGCACGATGGCGCTGGGCGTCTCGGTCTCGCGCGCCAGGTTCTCGATTGGCTGCGGCCCGTCCTCGTCCTCGGAGAGCTGCAGCACGCGCGCCTTGCGCCGGCGCATGAAGTCGATCGTGCGGTTCCTGCAGATCCCGAAGAGGTACTGCTCGAAGGTGAACTGCGCGTCGAAGTCGTCGATGCCGCGCACGGCGCCGAGCAGCGCCTCCTGCACGACGTCTTCGGCCGTCTGCCGGTCACCGACGCGCCGCTGCGCGTAGGCCAGCAGTCGCCCGGCGAAGTGCCGCTCGACCAGGAGCCATTCTTCGTCCTCGCGCGCCTGCAGCCGCGCGATGTCGGGCGACCATTCGCTCATCGGATCGTCAGGCTACGGGTTCAGGGCCAGGGCCGCCAGCAGGACGCCCGCGCTGACCGCGCCGAGCAGCCCCATCAGGAGCAGGAACAGCAGGAGGCGGATGCCCGTGCCGAGCACCGAGGGCACGCCGCGCACGACGCGGTCGAAGGAAGTCACCGTGCCGCGCGCGAAGGCCAGCACCGGACCGGTGACGAGCGCGCCCATGATCTCGGCCCCCACCACGAACGACTGCACCACGCTGCCGACCAGACCGCCCGAGGTGCGCGGCGGAACCGGCACGGTCACGAGCGGAGCCGGTAGCGCGCCGGGCGCGGAGCTCGAGCCCGTTTCGCGCTGGCGACGCAGCTCGACACGCCAGGGTGCATCGTCGGCCGCGAAGGGACTGGCCTCGGGCACGAGCGCGCCACCGTCGGGCTCCTCGAGCTCCTGGATCACGAGCACCTCGGCGCCCTCGTCGGCTCCACCCCGCGGCGCCGACGAGGGCGCCGGCGCGACCTCGCCGCGCACGCCGTCCCACACGCCGCGCGCGACACCGACCGCGCCGCGCGCCAGCTCGGCCCCGACCGTGCGCAGCTCGGCGCGCGTGGGCAACGGCGTCTCGCCGCTCGCCACGCCGGGCGACGGCGCGGCGGCCTTCGTCGGCGTCGGCGTCGGCGTCGGCGCGGGTCGCGCCTCCTCGGGCTGCGGCCACGGCATCGTCTCGCCGCCCGCGACCGAGAGGCGCACCGAGTCGCCCTGACGCGCGGTCTGCCCCATCGCGGCCAGGAGCTCGTGCACCGAGGCGTGACGCTGGGCGGGATCGAGCCGCAGGCAACGCTCGACGACGGCGCGCAGGGCCGGCGGGAAGTTCGTCGGGAAGCGCGGCGGCGTGTCGTCCTCGCGCAGCACGATCGCACCGCCGCTGTCCTGGCCGAAGGGCAGCTCGAAGGTCAGGCTCTCGTAGAGGATCACGCCGAGCGAGTAGAGGTCGGCGCGGTGGTCGGCGCGGTTGCGCAGCATCTCCGGCGCCATGTAGTGCGGCGTGCCGCGCCCGAAGGAGAGCGTCGCGCGCCCGTCGGTCAAGAGCTTCGCGAGCCCGTAGTCGCCCACGCGCGCGACATCGCCGTTCAGGAAGATGTTGCTCGGCTTCAGGTCGAAGTGCGCGAGGCGCCGGTCGTGCAGCGCGAGCACACCGCGCGCGGCCTGCACGAAGAAGCGCAGCGCCGCCTCGCGCTCGAGCTCGCGCCGCGCGATGCGGCGCGCCAGCGTGTCCTCGCCCGCGTAGCCCATCACCAGGAAGGGCACCCCCATCACGACGCCCATGTCCTCGATCGTCACGAGGTTCGGGTGGTCGATCGAGGCGAACAGCCGCACCTGCTCGAGTTCACGCTCGCTCGCGTCCTTCTGCGAGGCGTCGTCGAGGCGCAGGAACTTGATCGCGTAGGCCTTGCCGATCGAGGTCTTGCGCGCCTTGTAGACCTCGCCGAAGGCCCCCCCGCCGAGGTGGTTCTGGACCTCGTAGCCGGGGATGAAGTCCGGCTTGCGGAAGGAGTTGTAGAAGCGTTCCCAGTCGATCATCGGCGTGGGGCGCCGGCCAGAGGCTCCGGTCCGCGAGGATTGTACGGGGCGCGCGCGCCCGCGGACAAAGCGGCGCTCATCGCGCGCGGCCCGGGTGCGCGACCGGCTCGAGGAAGCACTGGAACGGCGGCCGCGAACCGCGCGCGGCGCCGAAGGAGAGGCACAGACGCTCGCGGGGCGGCAGCGGTACGCGGTGCGGCACGCACGGCTCGCCGGTCACCGTGCCCGGCTCGGGCACGAGCACGAGCTCGTTGCCCACGCGTTCCAGGCCCAGCACGAGCTCGAGCCCGGGCACGCGCACGGCGTGCTTGGCGCCGGCCCCCAGCGCGAAGCGTCCGCCCGGCCCGTCGGCCACCAGCAGCACGCGCCGCGCGCCGAGGCACTCGACGCCGTGCTGGAACTCGACGAGCGCGCTCGCGCTGGCCGGATCGGGCACGCGGAAGACGAGCTCGAGGTTCGCCCCGCAGCGCAGGCGTGCGCCGGAGCGCAGCCGGCCCCCCTCCGCCGCGAGCGCCTTTCCGTCGAGCACGAGCGCCTCGCCCCCGAGCGGAACGACGCGCCAGCCGGGCCCCTCGCGCAGGGAGTCCTCGGCCACGAACTCGGCCTGCAGCGCGCCCACGTCGGCCAGCACCGGGAGGTCGGCGCGCGCGGCGCGCAGGTGACCGAGGGTGACGCGCTCGGCGCAGACCAGCAGGTACTGCCCGCCGCCATCGACCGAGAGCAGGGCCATCGGCGCGCCCCCGCGGGCCGGTTCCGCCGCGGCGAGACGCGGCGGCTCGTCGGGCCGGAACGGCTCCGGAAGCGGAGCCGGCGCAGCTGCAACCAGCGGGGCCGGACGCAGGGCGCGGTCGAGCCAGGCGAAGAAGCGCGCGAGCATCAAGGCGCCCCTGCGGGCGAGGCGGAGGCGGATTCCCGCGCCGTCAGCTGGCGTGGATCACGACGCCGCCGTCGCGCTGGGCCGCGTGGAAGGCGGCGCGCGCGCGCGCGAACAGGTCCTCGCGCTTCTTCACCGCGGGGTGCGGCGAGGTCGAGATGCCGACCGCGATCTGCAGCCGATCACCGACGAGGTCGTGCAGCCCCTCTGCCTCGGCCGCCTCGCGGATGCGCCGCGCCATGACCGCCGCGCCGTCCGGCCCCGTGTTCGGCAGCAGGAACAGGAACGAGGAGAGGTCGAAGCGCCCGAGGATGTCCGTGTCGCGCGAGGCGTTCAGGAAGATCGACGAGAGGCGCGCCAGGACCGACTCCTCGACCTGCCCGTCGAAGCCGAGCATCACGCACGAGAGCGGGTGCTCGAAGCGCCGCGCGCGCTTGAACTCCTCGTCGAGCTTGTAGCCGAGGTAGTCGTAGTTGTAGAGCCCGGTCTCGGGATCGGTCAGGGCATCGATCAGACGGTGCGAGCTGGCGCCCACGAGGTCGCGCAGCAGCCGCTCGGGCAGGGCGTGCTCGACCGACGTGCCGCGCTGCTCGCTCGGCAGGTGACGCTTCTCGTTCTCGGGGTCGGCCAGCAGGGTGCGCAGGCGCTCGCCCGAGAGCGGACGCTGCAGCGTGCCGGTCGCGCCGGAGAAGGCCGCCAGTTCCTCGGCGAAGCCGTTGCGCGCGTCGGTGACGATGTAGGTCCGGCAGCGCGTCTTGCCGGCCAGGCGGCGGCAGGACTCGTACACGTTCTCGGTCCGCAGCCACGCGTCCAGCAGGATCACGTCGGAGGGGCCGTGCTTCTTCGCCAGCAGGTCCTCGACCGACTGCGGCTCGGCCATCTCCCAGCCCTCGAGCCCGGCCACCGCGCCGCGCGTGGTGGCGAAGAGCGACTCGTCTTGGGTCACGATGCGCACGCAGCGCTTCTGCTCGGGCATGGAGGGATCCTCGCGGGGTTCGGGGTCGAGCGTGCTAGTCAACGCAAGGAGCGGCGCGAGGTCAAAGGGGAAGTGGCGCCCGGGCCGTCGCCGGGGGTGGAAAGAACTTCCGGAGGCGGCCGGAGGCCCGCCCCGCTGCGCAGCCCCGGCCCCGCCCGGCGCGGGGTCACGCACCGGCGCCGGCGGGAGCTCGGGCGCGGAATCCGGCGCCGGCAGCGTGCGCCGTCCGTGGCCCGGGTCACGAGTCCGCGCGCTCGAGGTCGAGCTCGACCTCGGCCACGCCGTCCTGCTCGCGCACGGCGAAGCAGCGCACGGGCGCGCACTCGACCTCCACGGCCTCGCCGGTGCGCGGATCGAAGCGATAGAGGTGCAGCGGGCAGGTCACGTTCTCCCCGTCCATCAGGGGCCCCTCGGCGAGGCGCCCGCCCTCGTGGGGACACAGCGAGTCGAGCGCGAAGAGCACGCCGTCGCGGCGCACGAGGAGCAGCTCCAGGGGGGCCCCACCGGCGCGCGGCACGAGCACCTTGCGCGCCTCGCGGTCCCTCAGCTTGGCCGTTCCCGGGATGCGCACGCGCTGCTTCGTCATCGTCCGCGGATGCTAGCATCCGTGCCCGATGCGCCCCGTGCTCGTGCTCGACGTCGTCGGCCTGACGGACCGCCAGATCGGAGCGCGCACGCCGAACCTCGCACGCCTCTTTCCCGCGCGTGCTCCGCTCGGCGCGGTGCTGCCGGCGGTGACCCTCTCGGCCCAGGCGACCTACCTGACCGGCAGCCTGCCCGCGGCCCACGGCGCGGTCGGCAACGGGTGGTACTTCCGCGAGCTCGGCGAGGTGCTCTTCTGGCGCCAGCCGAACGCGCTCGTGGCCGGCGAGAAGCTCTACGAGCGCGCGCGCCGGCTCGACCCGTCTTTCACCTGCGCCAAGCTCTTCTGGTGGTGGAACCTCGGCGCGGCGGTCGACTGGTCGGTGACGCCACGCCCCTTCTACCCGGCCGACGGACGCAAGATCCCGGCCATCCACGGCTCGCCCGGCGGCTTCACCGAGGAGCTCGAGCGCACCCTCGGCCCCTTCCCCTTCTTCGACTTCTGGGGCCCGAAGTCCGGGCTCCCCTCGAGCCGCTGGATCGCCGACGCGACGCTGCACACGCTGCGCACGAAGCGCCCGACGCTGACGCTCGCCTACCTGCCGCACCTCGACTACGACCACCAGCGCTTCGGGCCGAACCACGCGCGCTCGCTGGCGGCGCTCTCCGACGTGGACGCGCTCGTGGGCGAGCTCGTCGCGGGCGCGAACGAGCTCGGGGCCGAGACGATCGTGGTCAGCGAGTACGGGCTCGAGGACGTCTCGCTCGCGGTCCTGCCGAACCGCGCGCTGCGCGAGGCGGGCCTGCTCGCCGTGCGCGCGACGCCCGCGGGCGAGAGCCTCGATCCGTTCGCGAGCCGCGCCTTCGCCGTGTGCGACCACCAGCTCGCGCACGTCTACCTGCCCGACCCGCGCGCGGAGTCGGCCGCGCGCGCCGTGCTCGAGCGGCTGCCGGGCGTGGCCGAGATCCTCGACCCCGCCGCCCAGGCGCGCGCCGGGCTGGCCCACGCGCGCTCCGGCGAACTCGTGCTCGTGGCGCAGAAGGGCGCCTGGTTCGCCTACCCCTACTGGCTCGACGACGCACGCGCGCCCGACTTCGCGCGCACGGTCGACATCCACCGCAAGCCCGGCTACGACCCGTGCGAGCTCTTCCTCGACCCGACGCTCGCCTTCCCGAAGCTGCGCATCGCGCGCCGCCTGGCGCAGAAGAAGCTCGGGCTGCGCTACCTGATGGACGTCATCCCGCTCGATCCGTCGCTCGTGAAGGGCAGCCACGGCCGCCTGCCCGACGACCCGCGCGATGGCCCGGTGTACCTCTCGACGACGCCCTTCGACGCGGGAGAAGCCAGCGCCGCCGTGCTGGATCCATGCACGTTCGTTGAACGCGTGCTGGCCCTTCTGACGCGCAAGCCAGCGGGTTAGCGACGCGGGGAATCAGCGCTCTTCGCGGAAGAGAACCTGCTCGAGCCGCCCGTTCCGCTTTCGCCGCAACTCCTTCAGAGTCTTGCGCAACTCATCGATCGGTGGGAACGCCCCCTCTTCGAGGGCCAGCTCGACAGCCCATCCGCGATGCAGGACGGATGCGGAGTAGAACGTCCTCTTCTGATAAGGCCGCTGAACACCGGACAACGAGAGCGGTCCTCTCGCGATGTGGTCCTGCCGCCAGTTCTGCTCGATCGCGATGTCGATCCAGCTCAGGTACTCCTCTACCTTGATGTCGATCTCGGCATTGAACTCGAGGGCGGCAGACTCGACCTCTTGGATCCTTGCGTCCGAGAAGCTCCGACTCGTTGAAAACGCATCCTGCAGCCATTGCTCGGTGACGACATCCGGCCACCCACGCTCGTTCAGGCGAAGCCCCTGCCGCGACTTCTCTCCGCAGGAAACCAGCTCGAGTATCTCGGCGGACACGTCCTTCCAATCAGGGACTGGACCCGTTCGTGCATGGGCCAAGGTACCGTCAGCCTCCATGAGCGCGCGGACTTCAGGCCAACGGTCCCCCCAGTAGTCCGCCAGCCAAGCCTCCGGATCGTGGGCGAGCGACGGCGCCTCCTCGACGAACTCTGGTGTCGACAGTGCGCTCGTCGCCACGACCTCGCCTGGATCTTGCTGCAGCCTCCTGGGAGCATCGAGGCGGGGGCCTCGCTGAGCAGAACGCACGAACCAGACCACGAGTGCGGCCAGCATCACCCCCAGCAAGCCTCCCCACCTCAGCATGGAATCACCTAGCTAGTCCTTCTCACACTCCGTGCAGTTCGCAGTGCCCGTGGCATTCGCGCCCCCATACCCGAAGGTGTAGTTCTTCGTGTTGCCATGGCACGCGATCGAGTCCTGCCTCGGACCGTCGGTTCCTGCACCCGATTTGGAGTTGACCGAAGAGCAGTTGTTCAAGCCCTGACAATAGGTCATGTTCGTGTTGGCGGGCATGTTGCTCCACTGCAGGGTGATCGACACCTTGCACTTGTCGAGTTCAATGCACTTCATGTCGCCGACTGGAAACCCATAGAGCGGTGAGCAGTCGCCCGGAGTGTGGATCATGATCATCGAGAAGGAAGGACCTCCCCCGCCACCTCCGGGCGATGAACTCGCCTCACCCTCGCATCCGGAACACTGGGGAGCGGGTGCCGGCACGGCAGAACTCGTCACGAAAGCACAGACAAGCAGTGAGATCGTTCGCATTGCCATCAAAGCCTCCCAAGACTGAGCGACAACCGGATTAGAGAGAGAGAGAGAGAGAGTCAAGAGGAACTCAAAAAAACTGGCGATCACGGTAACCGCGGCTCGAGGCGGCGGGCTTCGGCGCGCCAGCGGTCGGCCTCGGCCGTTCGCCCTTTGCGTTCCTGGTAGGTGGCGAGCGCCTGGGCGAGCTCGGGCGTCGGGTTGAGCCTCAGCGCCGTATCGAGATCGGCCAGGAAACCGGCCTCGTCGCCGAGCGCGAGGCGGATCGCGGCGCGGTTCCGGTAGGCGCCGTCGGCCAGCGGGTGGCGCCGCAGCAGGCCGTCGAGCAGCTGCTTGCCGGCCGCGGGCTGGCCGAGCTGGGCCAGCACTGGTCCGAGGTTCGTGGCCGTGTCGGCGAGCTCCGGCGCGAGCGCCAGGGCGCGCTCGTAGCTCGCGCGCGCGGCCTCGTACTCGCGCGCGCGCTCGAACAGGCTGCCGCGTGCGTGGTGCAGCATCGGGAGCTCGAGGGCGCGCTTCCCGAGCCCGTTGCGAGCGCGCTCGAGCGCCCGCTCCGCGTGCCCGCCGTGGAACAGCGCGAGCGTCCACAGCCCCGCATCGTCGCCATCCGCGCGCGGCGCGTCGGGGAACTCGAACACGCGCCAGTCGCCGCTCGCCGACTCGGGAAAGCGCAGGGTCTTCGGCGCGGGACTCGCGGCCGGCGGACGCGTGCGGATCCAGTGGTCGTGGATCGTGACGCCGGCCACGTCGAAGACCGGCGTCGCGCGCAGGTGGCAGTCGGCGCAGGCCTGCGTGGCGCTCGCGGGCGCAGGGCAGAGCGCGGCGCGCGCGTGCTCCGGCGCGGAGTCCGCGTGGCACGTGAGGCATGCGTCGCGGCGCGCCCGCTGGCGCTCGCGCGCCTCGTCCAGGCTCGCGTGCGGATCGTGGCAGGTCTCGCAGCTCATGCCGCCGCCCGTGAACTGCGCCGAATCGAGGTAGCAGCGCGACAGCACGAGGCGCTGGACATGACTCACGAAGCCGATCTCCTCCGACGGCTCGCGCGCCACGAAGACGGCGCGCGTGTCGAGCAGCGGCGTCCCGGGCGGCGGCGGACCGACACGCGCGGGGTCGAGCTCGATGCGCGCGTCGCCCTGCAGGTGGCAGGCGGCGCAGCGCTCGAGGCGCTGCACGCGCGTCCAGCCGTGCTCGGCCGCGAGCGGATCCTCGGTGGCCGGACCGCCCGCGAGTTCGGCCTCGCGCGCGGCCACGTGCCCGACCACGTCGCCGTGGCAACCGCCGCAGGAGATGCCGCGCGGCTCCCAGCCGGCGACGAGCGCGTTGAGCGGCCAGGTGCGCGGCGGCGGCGAGTCCGTGTGGCACGCCAGGCACTCGGGCGTCACGGGCTGCGTGAAGCGCGTGCCGGGTTGCATCGCGTGCCCCGGCGCGAGCGCGGCGTGGCGCGCGGCCCCCTGGCCCGCGACCTCGAGCGGCGCGAGCCAGCCGCGCCGGCCGCGCTCGAGCACGTAGGAACGGTCCAGGCGCCCGGCGCCGATCGCGAAGGCGACGCGCGCCGAGTCGCGGTGCTCGGGCCGCGCCGGGAAGGTCTCGACGAGGCGCGCGTCCGGGCCGTCGCCTTCGAACTGGTAGCGGAAGCCGCTCGCGGGTTCGTCCACCGGGAGGAGCCCGGCGAGCTCGCCCGGACGCACGCGCTCGAGGGCGCGCGCCATGCCGCTCGTCGCGTAGCCGGCGGTTTCGGCGGGATGGCACTCGGCGCAGCGCGCGAGGGCCGCCTCGCGCTCCGTCGCGGACGGAACCTGCAGGAAGGCGAAGAGCGCGAGGGCGAGCGGCATGCCGCCGTTCTACCGCGCGCCAGGCGCAGCGGCTACTCGCCGTCGGGTGCGTCGCCCTGGCCGTAGCCGAGGGCGCCGAGGTGCTCGAGGTCCTCCGGCGAGTGCTCGAGACGCGCGTCTTTCGGGTAGCGCGCGCCGCGCGTCACGGCCTCCTCCACCAGGCGCCGCAGCTCGGCCTCGAGCGCCGCACGGCGCTCGGGCGCGCGCGGCGCGAGGTTCTCGCGCTCGCGCGGGTCCGCGCCGAGGTCGTACAGGTGGAAGCGCCCGTTCGAGACGTCCTCGATCAGCTTCTCGCGGCCGGTGACGAGCGCATTCGCGTGGAAGCCCTCCTTGAGGCGGATCTCGGCCAGGTTGGGCTGCTCGACGTGCGGCGCGCCGCGCAGGGCTGGCACCAGGCTCGCTCCGACGCGCGCCTCGCCGGGACGATCCTCGATCGCGAACAGCTCGAGCAGCGTCGGAAAGAGGTCGACCGAGCGCACGAACTCGCTCACGCGCCGCGGCGCGAGGCCGGGCACCTTCACGAACAGCGGCACGCGCAGCTCCTCCTCGAACAGGCCGTAGGAGTGGCGGTTGACGGGCGGATGCTCGAGGAACGACTCGCCGTGGTCGGAGAAGAAGGCGACCACCGTGTCCTCGGCGTGGCCGCCGCGCGCGAGCGCGTCGAGCAGCGTGCCGACGTGCCCGTCGGTGAAGGCGATCTCGCTCCGGTAGCGCTCCCACTCGCTGCGCCGGCCGTCGCTCGGGTCGCTCGCCTCGTGGTCGAGGTACGGCAGGTGCGGATCGAAGAAGTGCACGAAGCACAGGAAGGGCTCGTCGTTCCCGGCGCGCCCCTCGAGCCAGCGCGCGGCGCGCGCGGCGACCTCGGGCGAGGTGACCTCGCGCCAGCCGTCCTCGCCCTTCCGGTGGCAGAGCTCGTCGTCGAAGCTCGCGAAGCCCTGCTGCAGGCCGTACTGACCGTCAAAGAAGACGTGACTCGCGACCCCGTGCGTGTCGAAGCCGCCGGCGGTGAACAGCTCGGCCAGGGTCGTGAAGCTCTCGGCCAGCTTGCTCTCGAAGCTCCACAGCCCCGTGGTCGAGCTCCACTGCGAGGTGAAGATCGAGCCCAGCGAGGGCAGCGTCCAGGAGGCGGCCGAGTGGGCGCGCTCGAAGACGACCGACTCGCGCGCGAGCTGATCGAGGCGCGGCGTGAAGGAGGGCTCCTGGCCGTAGGCACCGAGCTGGTCGGCACGCAGGGTGTCCACGCACACGAGCAAGAGGTTCTGCGGCCCGTCCGATCGCTCGGAGCAGGCCGCGAGCGCGGGAAAGAACAGCAGTAGGCCGGCGAGGAGGCGCATGAAGGGGAGCGAGAGGCTAGCAGGCTGACAGGCCGGCCCGTATGGTCGGCTACGGACTCCCCTGCGATGCGTTGGAAGACGACCCCCGCGGCCTGGCTCGTGGTCGGGCTGTGCGCGCTGTTGCTCCTGCGCAGCGCGCGCCAGCTCGCCGCGCAGCCGGCCTACAACTACGACCTGCTCGGCTACGTCGGGCTGGCGCTCGAGTGGAGCGAGGACGATCCGGCCGAGGTACACGCGCGGACCTACGCCGAGGCGCGCGCCACGCTCGCGCCCGAGCTGCAGCGCGAGCTGACCGGCGCCGGCGTGCGCGCCGCGCGCGCGCGCGAGGCACAGGCCTTCACCGAGCACCTCGCCTTCTTCCGCGCGCGCGTGCTCTACACCGGCCTCCTGGCGGGCCTCGGCGCGCTCGGCGCGCCGCTGGTCGAGGCCACCTGGTGGATCCCGCTCGCGAGCTGGCTCCTCGCCGCCGTCCTGTTCCACGTGTGGCTCGCGCGCGCGCTCGGGCCCGCGCTCGGCGCGCTCGTGGCGCTCGGCCTCGCGCACCTGCCGGCGCTGCTGCGCCAGGCCGGTTACTCGACGCCCGACGGCCTGGCGATGCTGCTCGTGTGCCTCGCGGGGTACCTGCTCGTCGAGCGCAGGAGCTTCGCGGGCGCGTCCATGGCGCTGCTCGCCGCCCTGGCCGCGCGCCCGGACACGGTGATCCTGGCGGGCTTCCTGCCGCTGGCGCTCTTGCTCTACCTGCCGGCCTCCGAGCGTCCGCGAGCGCGCGCGCTCGTCGCCCTGCCGCTCGTGGCGGGCGCGCTGTACTTCGCGCTCGCGCGCTTCGCGGGCGAGTACGGCTACTGGCCGCTCTTCACGATCTCGTTCGAAGAGAAGAGCGTGCACCCCGCCAGCCTCCCGACCGCGATCGACTGGGCGAAGTACGCCGCCGTGCTGGGCGAGCGCGTCGGCGCGCTGCCGGGCGCGGGCTACTACCAGACCCAGGCCGGCGGCGAGATCACGGGCAGCTCCTTGCTCTTCCCCTTCGGCGCCCTGGCGCTCGCCGGCGTCGTGCTCGGCTGGCGCGCGCGCGCGCGCCACGGCCGCGCGGCTGCGCTGCTCGCCGCCCTGCTTTCCACCTACCTGGTACGCTTCCTCCTCTTCCCGCAGGCATGGGACCGCTTCTTCGCCGCCTTCTACGCGCTGGTACCGCTCGTCCTGGTGGCGTCGCTGGCGCGCGAGCTCCGCGCCCGACCGGTGCCCGAGCGCTCGTTCTCGCCCTCGGACTGCTGAGCGCCTGCGGCGAACCCGCGCCCGCTCCGGCGCCCGCCCTGCCGCGCCCGCGCCTCGTCGTGCTGTTCGCGACCTGCTCGCTCAACCGCGACTTCCTGCAGCCCTACGACGCCTCGATTCCCTTCACGCCGCACCTCGCCGAGCTCGCGCGCGAGTCGCTCGTGTTCGAAGAGCACGTGACCGAGGCCGGCGTCTCGGGCATCGCCTACGCCTCGCTCTTCACCGGCTCGCAGGCCGACACGCACGGCATCTACCACCACCCGAGCCGCCTGCGCGGCGAGCTCCTGACGATCTTCGAGGCCTTCGGCGCGGCCGGCTACGAGACGCACTACTTCAACGGGCACCGCATGGCGGGCGCCGACCTCGATTACGCGCAGGGTGTCGCGCCCGAGCACGTCTACCCGTCGCAGCAGAAGAAGCGCCGCATCCTCTCGCCGGGCGACGCCGACTTCACCGCGCTGCTGGCCGAGCTCGCGGCCGATCCGTCGCGCTCGGCGCTCGTCGTGGCGAACTTCACGGTCACGCACGCGGCCTACACGGCGCAGCTCGAGCCGGCCGAGTTCGCCTCCTTCCTGCAGCGCTTCCCCGCGCTCGCCGGCGACCTCAGCGTGGCCGACTTCCGTCGCCTCGGGAAGGTCTACGAGGAGAACCGCCTGCCGCTGCAGTGGGACTACCCGAACACCGTGGCGCGCCTCGGGCTCTCGCCCGCGGACCAGGAGCGCATGGCGCGCCTGCTCGAGCACGTCTACCGCGCCGACGTCGAGATCCTCGACGGAATCGTGGGCGCCGCGCGCGCCGCGATCCGCGCGAGCGGCCTCGACGAGGCGACGCTGTTCGCCTTCACCGCCGACCACGGCGAGTACCTCTTTCACGAGCAGCGCCTGTTCCAGTGGGGCCACGGCCTGCAGCTCGCGCCCGAGGAGCTCGCCGTGCCGCTCCTGCTCCGGCCAGCGCACGGCTCGCTCGCGCCCGGCCGCTACGCGAGCACGACGCGCGCGATGGACGTGTTCCCGACGCTGGCCGGACTGTGTGGTGTGCCGCTCCCGGCCGATTCGACCGTGAAGGGCGTGGACCTCTCGGCCGCGCTGCGCGGCCTCGCACCCGCGCCGGAGCTCGATGGGCTCTCGCACACGAAGGTGCTCGACCAGCGCCTGATGGACGAGTTCGCCGACCTCGCGCTCGTGCGCAGCTACTACCCGAGCATGTCGCCCGAGCTGATGTGGACCGGCATCCGCCGCGGCACGCGCTACCTGCGCCTCGCGAACCAGGGCGACGGCACCTTCGCGGCCAGCGCCTACGAGCTCGCCGACGATCCGCTGGCGCTGCGTCCGCTCGCACCGACGCCGGCCGAGCAGGCCGACCTCGAGCGCTACAAGGAACGCCTGGTCTCGAACTACCGCGACGAGCGCGGCGTCGACGAGGCCGAGATCGAGGACGACCTGAAGGACCTCGGCTACGTGCGCTGAAGCGCGCGCCCCCGGCGCCGGCTCATTCGCCGCCGCCGTAGCCGAGCACGTCGAGCGAGTTCCCGAGGCCCTCGTCCTCCTCGGCTGCGGCGCTCGCGGCGCGCGGGAAGGGCCGCTCGCCGCTCAGCGCGCGATAGGTCGCCGTGGCGGCCTCGTCGCAGCGGTTCTCGCGCTGCGCGGCATCGGTGGGCACGTAGAGCTGGTCCGCGCCGGCACCTGTGATGTACCAGCCCTGCTCGTCGATCACGGCCAGCTCGAACGGCAGGAGCGAGACCTCCTCGGCCGTGGCGCGCTTGCCGCCGTTCCAGGTGAAGTAGTGCTCCATGGCGAGCAGCGCGCGCGGCTCGAGGGGCGCGCCGGAGCGCAGCTGGGCGGCGAGCGAGCGGCCGTCGAGCTCGGCCGAGAGCGGCGCGCCGGCCAGCTCGAGCACGGTCGGCATCACGTCGACGAGCGAGACCTGCTCCGCCTCCGCGCGCGGCGCGACGCCCGGCGCGCGCACCAGGTACGGGACCGCGAGCTGGTCCGCGTGCAGGCGCCCGCCGTGGTGGATGCGCGCGCGCTCCGGCTCGAAGCCCTCGCCGTGGTCGGAGACGAGCACGACGATCGAGTCCTGCCACAGCCCCGCCGAATCGAGCGCGGCCACGAGCTCGCCGAAGCCCTGGTCGAAGAGTTCGAGCTCGGCCCGGTAGAGGCGCTCGAGTTCCTCCCACGCAGCCTCGCCGCAGCTCTGACGGCCGAGCACGCAGTCGACGTAGTGCTTGCGCCCGCGCGGCGCGGCGACCTCGGCGCGCTGCGCGGCCTCGGCGCGCGCGTCGTAGTAGTTGTGCACCGCGTAGGTGTGCAAGAAGAGGAACAGCGGCCGGCGGCTCTGCCCGCGCCCCGCCAGGAAACCGCGCACGCGCCCGAGCAGGCCCTGCATGTCCTCGGCCGGATCCTGCTTGCCGTGGGTCTTCGCCTCGTAGCGCGCGAAGCCGCGCCCGAGGCCGTACTTCGCGTCGAGGAAGCCGCCCCCGGTGAAGGCCGCCGTCTCGTAGCCCTCGGCCGCGAGCGTCGCGGCAAGCGTCCCGACCTCGCCCGCCAGGGTCACGCGCCGGTCGGTCGCGCCGTGCCGATCGGGGTACACGCCGGTCAAGAGCGAGGCATGCGCGGGCAGCGTCCAGGAGGCAACCGAGAGCCCGTTCTCGTAGCGCACGCTCTCCGCCGCGAAGCGGTCGAGGTGCTCGAGCGGCGCGGCCGTGGGCGCGTAGGCACGCAGCGCGTCGCGCCGCAGAGTGTCGACCGAGATCAGGATCACGTTCGGCCCGCCGCCTCCGCCGCCGCAGGCACCGAGCAGGAGGAACGAGAGAGCGAGGAGCAACCGTGCGCGCATCGCTCCCACTCTACTCGCGCAGCCGCAACAGGAAATGGTTCGGCTCGAGGGTCGGCGTCGGCACGCGCCGGTAGGCCGTCTCGAGGTGGCGCCACACGAGCGGATAGGAGTTACGGAAGCGCAGCTCCTCGCGCTCGGCGATCGCCTGGTCGACGATCAGGACCCACTCGACGCCCGCGAGCTCGCCGATCAGCGCGCGCTGCTCCGCCTCGTCGGCGTCCTTCACGAAGAAGTAGATCCACCAGCTCGGCGAGCGCTTCCCGAGCAGCGGATAGAAGGACGGGCGCGAGGGCGCGACGAACAGGCGCTCCTCGGGCCCGAGCTTCTCGGCCACGACGGCCTGCAGGCGCGCGAAGTAGTCGGCCTGGGACGGCAGCATGCGCAGCGTGTCGTCCCCGAGGCGCGCCTCGACCAGCGCGCTGCGCCCCACGTGGTTGAGCTGCGGATTCGCCTCGAGTCCGGCGAAGAGCGCGGCCGCGCCGCCCAGCAACGCAAGCACCAGGGCCGCGAGCCGCCGGCGCTCGCCGAGCCACAGAAGGAGCGCTCCGCTGGCGAGCAGCGTCGGCTGGATCGACTGCGCGAAGTGCGCCGAGTCCGAGCGCACCGAGGCGTGGTGCAGCCACAGGAGGCCGACCAGCGTGCCGGCGAAGACCGGCGCGCGCCGCGCGAGGTCCTCGGCGCGCGCGCGCAGCAAGAAGAAGAGCCCGAGCGGCAGCGTCACGAAGGGCACGAGGTAGACGCAGGCCAGCGCGAGCTCGCCCGCCGCCGCGCGCGCGGAGAGCCCCGCGAGCTCGACGCGCCAGGGGAAGAGCCAGGGCGACTCGATGTTCGAGCCGAGGCGCAGGAGAAGCAGCATCGAGCGCACGAAACCGTCCCAGAAGCCCGGCACGAGGACGAACATCGCCAGCATCGGCAGGTAGCCGAGCACGACGCCGCCCGCGAAGGCGCCGAGGCGCCGCGCGAGCCCGGGCGCGCGCACCTTCCAGGCCGTCACCAGGGCGAGCGCGCCCAGCGCCACGGCCGCGTAGGCCCCGAGGTTGCGCCCGAAGAAGGCGATCAGGCCGGCGCTCGCGCCCGCCAGGAGATGGCGGCGCGCGTCGGGTCGCTCGAGCAGGCACACGCCGGCCCAGGTCGCGAAGAGCGCGCAGGTGCCCTCGAAGACCTTGTGGCGCGGGAAGAGCCAGAAGCCGAGCACGCAGCCGAAGGCGGCGAGCGCGAGCGGCGAGCGCGTCGCACGGCGCGCGGCCAGCAGCCCGAACAGGAGCGCCAGCCCCTGGAAGAGCGCGATCGAGCGCCGCAGGCCGAGGATCCCGCTCCCGAAGACCTTCGCCAGCGCCGCACACGACAGGTAGCGCCCGGGGTCGTAGCTCTGGAAGTCGCGCAGCGGCACCTCGCCGAGGCCCGCGCGCCAGGTGCCGTACCACAGGTACCCCTCCTCGGCCGCGTTCAGGTGCGCGTCGCCGACCCACTGGTGCCAGCCGAGCGCAAAAAACAGCGCGAAGGCGAGCGCCACGAGGCGCGCACGGGTCAGCGAGCGGTCGTCGGGCGACGCAGAGAGGGACACCAGGGGCATCCTACTGGCCCCCGGCGCGGAAGCGAGCCGCGCGCAGCCGTCCGGAAGATCCTTCCGACCTTTGGACCGCGGCCCGATCCTGGGGAACACTTCACGGTCCACCATGGCCCCCCGTCCCCTCGCACAGGAGCGCGTGCTCGTGCTCGGCGCCTCCGGCTTCATCGGCCGCTGGGTCGCGCGCGCCTGCGTGCAGCAGGGCGCGCGGGTGCTGGCAGCCGTGCGCGAGCCGGAGCGGGTCCCTGCGCCGTTTCAAGCGGGCCTCGAGCTCCTGCGCGCCGACCTCTCCGCACCGGGCAGCGCCGCGCGCCTCGTAGCCGAGCACGCTCCGGACGTGGTCCTCAATGCCGCGGGCTACGGCGTCGCCAAGGACGAAGGCGACCCGGGACGCATGCAGCGCCTGAACGTGGAGCTCGTGCAGGAGCTCGTGGAGGCCCTGATCCAGCTCGGCCCGGACGACGCGCGCGTGCGCCTCGTGCACCTCGGCTCGGCCCTCGAGGCCGGCCCCGGGCCCGCCTCGCTCGACGAGGCGGCCCCGCTCGCCCCCTCCGAGCCCTACGGCGCCACCAAGGCCGCGGCCACGCGCGCTCTCGATTCGGCACGGCAGAGCCTGCCGAACCTCGTGGCGCGCACCTTCACCGTCTTCGGCGGCGGCGAGCGCCCCGGGCGGCTCGTCCCGGGCCTGCTCGCCGCGCGCACGAGTTCCGTGCGCATCCCGCTCTCGGCCGGCACCCAGAAGCGCGATTTCGTGTACGTCGAGGAGCTCGCCCGCGCCCTGGTCGAGCTCGCCCGCGTGGACGCAGCGGCCGTGCGCGCCCGTCGCTATCCTTTCGACGCCCCCTGCCTGAACGTGGCCTCGGGCGTGCTCACGAGCGTGCGCGACTTCGTCACGGCCTTCGCCGCCGAGTTCGCGCTCGCTCCGGAGCGCCTCGGCTTCGGCGACCTTCCCCCCCTCACGACCGAGATGCACCACCCGCCCGTCCCGATCGAGCGCCTCGGCGCAGCCCTGGGCTGGAGGCCGAGCGCCGGCCCCGCGCGCGGGCTGGCCGAGCTCGCCGCGCGCCTCTTGGAGGGCAGCGCGTGAGCGAGCTTCAGCGTGAGCTTCATGGCCGGTGCAAGTTCAGGCCCCGCACCGGCCGTACTCAGCTCGGAGCCCGCCGACCTCCTATGGAACGTTACAGGGGGTCGGCCCCGGATCAACGTTGTCGCAATATCCATCAGGCTGACACTGCAACGCAGGAGGAAGCTGCTCGCAGTCGTCGAGGTAGCCCGTGTTCTTGGACCGGCAGTAATACGAATGTTGGCCTTCGCAGTCAAAACAGTCTGCAGTAATAACGACGAAGCACGGTGGTGGGGTCATGGGCCGAGACAGAGGTTTGGGTTCGGCCCAAGACAGAGCCACGCACGTAGCCAGAACTGCAGCGCCTGAGACAAGAATCTTCATCGCTTTCCTTCTTTCATCTTGGAGTGAAGAAGCAACATTGCTCCTCCAAATTCGGAGAGTTGAGACGGGCTCGGCGACTGCCCGTCAACCGGAATAGAATCTTCCCAACTCGTCACCTTCCCTTCTCTCATTCCAATCAAAGATATCTTGGGCGGTCTTGACGGATCTCCCGGCCAAGCCGTCCATGATGCTCCATGGATAAAAGTACCTACGCCGAACGGCATTCCCCGATCGAGCATCTTCTTGTAGTGCGGCTCAAACTCCGTAGTGATCGTGATCGCACCAACTTCACCTCCCTTGCCGTACACAGACACTCGGCACTGAGCCTGATTCCTGAGCAATCCATCAAGAAAAGTAGGCTCATCAGGTTCATCAAAGGCGATATTGAGCGTGAGCATTTGATCCCATTTCCTGGACGGATTGATGGCAACGTATGCCGTTAATCCGGGAGGCGTGCCCTCAAGGGCAACAGTCATGCTTCCGCCTTCAGCGAATTCAGGCAGCCCCGACGAAGGTTCGGTTGTTCTAATTATCTCTGCTGCTGCGTTCAGAACTGCAAGCGGCTCCGTCCTGCCAAGAGCTCCAGACTCTATTGCTGCCTTCAAGTTGCCCCACAGCCCCATCGAATCCTGAGCTGAGACAACATCTAAGTTCCGGGAAGTGTCATCCCCCGGCTCAACCACACCGCGAGACAATGAGGTAGGCGTCAGATTATCTAGCGTCACTTGATCATCGATAGCATCAACGCCTACCACAACTGACGCCATTCTAGACGCAGGGTCCACATCCTCCGGAAGGCGGCTCGAGCGGCTATCCTTGCGCGACCAGATCAGTACGAACGCCGCGAGGGCGAGACACGGACCGACCAAGACGGCCAACGCTCTCTTTGTTGAACTCATCGGCAGACCCCCTGGAGAATTGCTCTCCGCGTTCCCTTTTCCTTAGGCATCGACCCGGCCTCCATGACCTCAGGACCACTTCGAACCGCGCGGGATTGTAGCCAGGCGCGGGGAGGCAACAGAGAGGTATCAGAGAGAGAGAGAGAGAGAGAGAGCGTAACTTGCCCCATCCACACGACTTGCAGCAACAGACAAGATTCGACTTCTTCCCGATGAGCTCGCTCTTGAGGCCGTCCAGCGGGCACTGAAGCCGGGATCGTGGCGCGTCGGCTCAGCTGCAGTCCCGCCTGTACGGCGGGGGTAGCCGCTTGCCTGTCTGCAAAGGCTGCCGCGAACCGTCGTTGGGCTGCGAAGTTAGGTTCACACCCTCCTGGGAACTTCCCGCGAAGGTCTTGACGAGCTGGCTGCAATGTCGTGGCCTGCGGGGAGTGCTAGCTCTGGCGCTGCAGTGGCGCCCGGCTTCGAACTCCCCCCGCACATAGATGCACCATCCACCCGTCCCGATCGAGCGCCTGAGCGCGGCCCTGGGCTGGACGCCGAGCCCTGGGCCCGAACGCGGCCTGCGCGAGCTCGCCGCGCGCCTCGCGGAGGGTCGCGCATGAGCGCCTCGCCGGCCTGCCTGGCCTGCGGCTCGACGCGCCGCGAGCGCGTGCTCGACCTCGGCTCGACGCCGCTCGCCAACGCCAACGTGCGCCCTGCGGACGCGGCCAGGGCCGAGGCGCGCTACCCGCTCGAGCTGCTCTTCTGTCTCGATTGCGCGCTGGTGCAGCTCTCCGAGCTCGTGCCGCCCGAGATCCTGTTCTCGGACTACTGCTACATGACCGGTGCCTCGAGCACGATGGTGGCGCACTTCGGAGCCTTCGCGGCGGCGGCGACGAAGCGCTTCGCGCTCGGCCCGAAGGACCTCGTGGTCGAGGTCGCCTCGAACGACGGGACCCTGCTGGCGGCCTTCCTCGCGAACGGCACGCGCGTGCTCGGCGTGGAGCCGGCCGCGAACCTGTGCCAGGTGGCCGAGCAGAAGGGTGTCGAGAGCGTGGCGCGCTTCTTCGGGACGGAGGTCGCGCGCGAGCTGCGCGCGGAGCGTGGCCCCGCGTCCATGGTGTGCGCCAACAACGTGCTCGCGCACGTACCCGACCTGCCGGGCGTCCTCGCCGGCATGCGCATCCTGACCGAGCCGGCCGGCGTCGTCTCGATCGAGTTCCCCTGGCTCTACTGGCTGGTCGAGCACCTCGAGTACGACACGGTCTACCACGAGCACCTCTCGTACTTCTCGATCGTCGCGCTCGAGAAGGCCTTCGCGCGCGCGGGCCTCGCGATCTTCGACATCGAGGAGCTTCCCGTGCACGGAGGCTCCCTGCGCGTGCTCGCGCGCGCCGGCAAGGAGCACGGTCCCCGCGTGGCCGAGATCGTCGCGCGCGAGCGCGCCCTTGGCCTCCACCGGGCCGAGGGGTTCCACGCCTTCGCGAAGCGCGTGGCGGCCAACAGGACGGCCCTGCGCGCGCTGCTCAGCGGCCTGAAGCAAGGCGGGAAGCGCATCGCCGCCTACGGTGCTCCGGCCAAGGGCAATACCCTGCTCAACTACTGCGCGATCTCGACCGATCTGGTCGAGTACACGGTGGATCGCAACCCGCTCAAGGTCGGCTGCCTGACGCCCGGAGCGCACCTCCCGATCCGCCCGGTGTCCGTGCTGGCCGAGGATCGGCCCGACTTCGCGCTGATCCTGCCCTGGAACCTCGCCCCCGAGATCGTCGCCCAGGAGCGCCTGTACCGCGAGCGCGGCGGGCGCTTCCTCGTCCCCATTCCCGAGCCGAAAGCCCTGTGAGCCCCGCCAAGAAGTCGAGCGCGCCGAAGAAGCCGGCGATCAAGAAGGAACAGGTCGTGATCCTGTGCGGTGGCCAGGGCACGCGCATGCGCGAGGAGACCGAGTTCAAGCCGAAGGCCCTGGTCGAGATCGGCGGCAAGCCGGTGCTGTGGCACCTGATGCGCCACTACTACGCCTTCGGCTACCGCCGCTTCATCCTGTGCCTCGGGTACCGCGGCAGCATGATCAAGGAGTACTTCCTGAACTACCGCTGGATGAACGGCGACTTCACCCTGCGCTTCGGGCCGGGCGAGCCCGAGCGCATCGCGCTCGACGCGGGCGCGCACGAGGACTGGGAAGTGACCTGCGTCGACACCGGCCAGGAGAGCCAGACCGGCGCGCGCCTGGCGCGCATCGCGCACCTGATCGAAGGCGACTCCTTCCTCGCGAACTACTGCGACGGGCTCTCGGACGTCGACCTCGACGCGCTGGTCGCCTTCCACCGCGAGCACGACACGATCGGCACGATCACGGGCTTCCACCCGCACTCGAAGTACGGGATCGTCAAGGTCGACGGCGGCGGCACGGTCACCTACTTCCAGGAGAAGCCGCTGATGAACGACCTGACCTCGGGCGGCTTCTTCGTCTTCCACCGCAAGCTCTTCGACTACCTCTCGCCCGACAAGGACTGCATCCTCGAGCACGAGCCCTTCCGGCGCCTGGCCGAGGAGGGCGAGATGTCGCTCTTCGTGCACCGCGGCTTCTGGCAGGCGATGGACACCTTCAAGGAAGTGCAGGCCATGAACCAGCTCTGGGCGAGCGGCGAGGCTCCGTGGAAGAAGTGGCTGGAGGCCCGATGAGCGCGCCGGCCGGCTGGAAGAACAGGAACGTCCTCGTCACCGGCGCGACCGGGCTGCTCGGCTCGTGGCTCACGCAGGAACTCGTCGCGCGCGGCGCGAACGTGACCTGTCTCGTGCGCGATCAGGTGCCGAAGAGCCGCCTGGTCACGAGCGGTGTCATCACCAAGGTCGCCGTCGTGCGGGCGCCGCTCGAGGACTTCCAGGAGGTCCTGCGCGCGCTGAACGAGTACGAGATCGAGTGCGTGTTCCACCTGGCGGCCCAGACGATCGTCGGGACCGCCAGCCGCTCCGTGCTCTCGACCTTCGAGGCGAACATCAAGGGCACCTGGAACGTGCTCGAGGCCGCTCGTTCGCTGCCGCAGCTCGTGAAGCGCGTGGTCGTGGCCTCGAGCGACAAGGCCTACGGCGAGCACGCGAAGCTGCCCTACTCCGAGGACGCCCCGCTCGTCGGTCGTTTCCCCTACGACGCCTCGAAGGCCTGCGCCGAGCTCCTGTGCGCGAGCTACGCGGCGAGCTTCAGGCTCCCGGTCGTGACCACGCGCTGCGGCAACCTCTACGGCGGCGGCGACCTGAACTACAGCCGCATCGTGCCGGGCACGATCCGCTCGGCGCTGCTCGGCGAGCGCCCGATCGTGCGCTCGAACGGCAAGTTCGTGCGCGACTACTTCTACGTCGAGGACGCGGCCGGCGCGTACCTGCACCTCGCCGAGCAGATGCTCGTGCAGGACCTTCACGGCGAGGCCTTCAACTTCGGCACGAACGAACCGAAGAACGTGCTCGAGATGGTGGCGCTCGTGCTCGAGGCCGCGGGGCGGCCCGAGCTCGAGCCCGTGGTGCTCAATCAAGCCTCGAACGAGATCGAGCGCCAGTTCCTCGACTGCACGAAGGCGCGCACGAAGCTCGGCTGGACGCCGCGCTACTCGATGCAGGAGGCCCTGAAGCGCACGGTCGCCTGGTACCGCGAGCACGAGGCGCGCGCGTGAGCCGAGCCGACCCGCGCGAGCCCGAGCTCACGCTCATCATCCCCTGCTACAACGAGGCGGAGTCGATCCCCTACACGCTGCCGGGGCTGTGCGCGGCCTTCGCCAAGGCCGGGCGACGGCTCGAGATCGTGGCGGTCGACAACGGTTCCAAGGACCGGACGAGCGAGCTGCTGGCGAAGCTCGCCGCCGAGGGCCTGCCCGTGCGCCCCGTGCGCGTCGAGGTGAACCAGGGCTACGGCTTCGGCCTGCTCTCCGGCATCCCCCACGCGCGCGCCCCGTGGGTCGGCTTCATCCCGGCCGACGGCCAGGTCGACGCCGAGGACGTCGTACGGCTGTTCGACGCGCTCGAGCCCTGCGGGCCCTTCACGCTCGGCAAGGTGCGCCGCCGCTTCCGCATGGACGGCTTCATGCGCAAGGTCGTCTCGATCCTCTACAACGGGATGGTCTTCGCGCTCTGGCCGAGCCTCGGCTCGATCGACGTCAACGGCACGCCGAAGGTGCTCCATCGCGACGTGCTCGCGCTGATGCAGCTCGAGTCGAAGCGCTGGTTCCTCGACCCGGAGATCCTGATCAAGGCGAGTCACCTCGGCGTGCGCGTGCTCGAGCTCAACGCCTTCGCGCGCATGCGCGGGCGCGGCCTCTCGCACGTGCGCGCCGCGACCTGCTGGGAGTTCTTCCGCGAGCTCTTGCGCTACCGCTTCTCGGGCTACCTGCGTCCGTGGAGGGAGCGCGTGGCGCCCGAGCTCGCGAAGCTGAAGGCGCGCGCGACGCCGTGAGTTCCGTCACCTTCGGCGAGGCCCTGCGGGTCTGGACGAAGATCGGCTGCCTCTCCTTCGGAGGCCCCGCCGGCCAGATCGCGCTGATGCACAAGGTGCTGGTCGAGGAGAAGAAGTGGATCAGCGAGGAGCGCTTCCTGCACGCGCTCAACTACTGCATGTTGCTGCCCGGACCCGAGGCGCAGCAGCTCGCGACCTACGTCGGCTGGCTCCTGCACGGCACGCGCGGCGGTCTCGCGGCCGGCTTGCTCTTCGTGATCCCCGGCGCGTGCCTGATCCTCTTGCTCTCGACGCTCTACGCGCTCGGCCAGGACGTGCCCTGGATCGCAGCGCTCTTCTTCGGCGTCAAGGCCGCGGTGCTCTCGGTCGTCGTCGAGGCCGTGATCCGCATCGGCAGGAAGGTGCTGAAGAACGGCCTGATGGTGGCCCTCGCGGCGCTCTCGTTCCTCCTGATCTTCTTCCTCGAGGCCCCCTTCCCGCTGGTCGTGCTCGGCGCGGGCCTCTTCGGCCTCGTCGCGAGCCGCGCGCGGCCCGAGCTCTTTCCCTCGGTCGCGAAGCACGCCGCGAAGTCGAAGGGCGCCGTGATCGACGCCACGCTCGAGCAACGCCCGCTGCCGAAGCCCACGCTCGGCGGCACGCTGCGCACGCTCGTCCTGTGGAGCCTCGTGTGGTTCGCGCCGCTGGCGCTACTGTGGGTCACGCTCGGCCGCACGAGCGTCTTCACGCAGCAGGCCGTCTTCTTCAGCCAGACCGCGATGGTCACCTTCGGCGGCGCCTACGCCGTGCTCGGCTACGTCGCGCAGCGCGCCGTCGAGCACTTCGGCTGGCTCGCCCCCGGTGAGATGCTCGACGGCCTGGGTCTCGCCGAGACGACACCCGGCCCGCTCATCCTCGTGCTCCAGTTCGTCGGCTTCCTGGCCGGCTACCGCCACCCGGGCGAGCTCACGCCCTTCCTCGGCGGCCTGCTCGGCGCCGGAGTCACCCTCTGGGCCACCTTTGCGCCGTGCTTCCTGTGGATCTTCGTCGGCGCTCCCTACGTCGAGGCCCTGCGCGGCAACCGCCGCCTCGACGCCGCCCTGACCTCGATCACCGCCGCCGTCGTGGGCGTCGTCCTGAACCTCGCCCTCTGGTTCGCCCTGCACGTCCTCTTCACCGACGTCGGCGAGCGCCACACCGGCCCCCTGCGCTGGTTCGCGCCGGACTTCGCCACGCTCGACACACTCGCCGCCCTTCTCGCCGCGCTCTCGGCCGTGCTGCTCTTCCGCACCAAGCTCGGCATGCTCGGCACGCTCGGCGTCGCGGCCCTGGGCGGCCTGCTCTCGCTCTGGCTCTAGCGGTCGCGCGCTGCGCCTCAGAGGCGACGCACGAGCCACCAGTCCGAGGCGAAGGTGACCGCGAGGTCGGTCAGGGCCGCGACCGCGGGCCCGGTGGCGCGACGCTGGCCGCGGTAGGTGCTGCGCAGGAGGTCGAGGAGCGCATCGTGGTCGAGCGTGTGGCGCGCGCGCACGGTGCCCTGGGCGAGCGGCTCGAAGTGCGGAGTGAGCTCGGTGAGGAGCGACGACGAGCGCTCGACGGGCAGGGACTCGCCGAGCAGCGCGGCGCGGAGCTCGGCGAGGTCGTCGGCCGCGGGAATGGCGTAAAGAGCATGGGCGCCCGGCGCGAGGACGCGCGCGACCTCGGCCGGATTGCGGCGGCCGTGGATCGAGAGGGCGAGGGCGATTGAATGGTCGCGCAGCGGAAGGCGGCGGTCGGCGTTGGCGACGAGCCAGGTGAGCGTGGGAGAGCGCTTCGCGGCGTGCTCGGCGGCGAAGGGCGAAAGGTCGAGGCCGAGGGCGGTGGCGGACGTGGCCTGCGCGACGGCGGCGAGGATGTCGCCGGAGCCGGAGCCGAGCTCGAGCACGACGTCGGAGGGGCGCAGGGAGAGCGTGGCGGCGAGGCGCACGAGCTCGGCGATCAGCGCGCTCCCGACGCCGCGCGCGAAAAGCCGCGCGCGGGCCTCGACCGACTCCTTCGCGTCGCCCGCCGCGAGCGAGCGGCGGTCCTGCGGCTGCAGCAGGTTCCAGTAGCCGCTCTTCGCGCGGTCGAAGGCGTGGCCGCGAGGGCAGCGGGCCGTGCGCGCGTCAAGCGTCAGCGGCTGAGCGCAGTCGCGCACGCTGCAGGCGAGCGGGAGGACGCTCACCGCGGCTGCAGCTTCCACGCGGCGTCGAAGAAGCCGGCCGCGCGCACGCCGCCGTCGCCCTTCGCGAGCACGTCTCCGCCGTACACGACGAAGTCCGGATAGCCGACGCCCGAGACGAACAGGCCGAGCGTGCTCGCCACGCGGTCGGCGGCGACGCCCGACGAACCGAGCAGCGCGAAGAGCTGGCCGGGAGCGTCCGCGCGCGGACCGACGGCGAGGATCCCGAGGTCGTCGCCCGCGAACTCCATGTCGCCCGCGCCGGCGGCCCCGCGCGCGATGCCGACCTGGAAGCCGACCGGCACGACCTTCGACCAGGCCGCGTTCGTGTCGCGGTTGCCGTAGAGGATCGCGTTGCGGCGCGACGAATCGAGTGCGAGGAAGGCCGCGTCGGTCACGATCTCGGCGTCGCCGTTGCCGCGGTAGCTCCACTGCGCCTGGTCGAAGCGCGCGCGCGCGAGCGCGGCGGCGTTCTCGGCCGCGCTGCCCTTCGACGGCACGACCAAGACGAAGTCGCTCGCGAAGGCGCGCTTGAGCGGCCCGCTCACCACCGGGCTCTTCTCGAAGGCCGGCACGCCGGCCGCGCACGCCTCCCACTTCCCGTCGCGGCGCAAGAACGCCTGCGCGCTCGCGCCGAGGTCGCGGGGCAGGACCTCGCCGTCGAGCACGAGCTCGCGCACCAAGGCCGGCAGCGACGCGAAGGCGATCCGGCGCACGTTCTCGGTGCGGAGCTCGAGGCGCGCCTCGCCGCTCGGCCCACCGCGGACGCGGAAGGGCTGGCCGTAGACGAGCGGCTGCTCGACGCGCACGAAGCGGTGCTCGGCGTCGATGCCCGGATCGACCGAGAGCCACTCGAACGGCGCGGACACGGCCGGAGTCCCGCCCACCGCGCGGAACAGCTCGAAGAAGCCCTTCCAGTCGAGGCAGCCGGCGCCGGTCGCCGGATCGTCGTCGTCCCACCAGTGCCCGGCGCCCGGCTGGAAGTGGCTCTGCACGCGCCCGCCGGCGGCGGTCAGGGCCTCGATCATCGCGCGACCCTCGCGGACCGGCACGTTGTCGTCCGCATCGCCGTGCAGCACGTAGACGGGGAGCTGCACCAGGTTCGCGAGCAACGCCTCGGTGTTCGAGGCCGCGTCGGCCGCGTGCCACAGCGCGCGCAGCGCGCCCTCGGGCCGCGAACCGTAGGTGTCGAAGCTGCGCCAGCCGGCCGAGGGCGCGAGCGCGGCCCAGCGATCGGGATCGTTCGCACCGAGGTGCCAGGTGCCGTGCCCGCCCATCGAGTGCCCGCCGAGGAACACGTGACCGGCCTGCACCTCGGGGAAATGCGCGCGCGCCCAGGCGAGCGCCTCGTAGGCGTCGAGCCGGCCCCAGTCCTGCCAGTCGAAGCCGAAGGGGCGGCGGTTCGTCGGCGCCACGATCACGAAGTCCGGCTTCGCGGCGTAGGAGCTCGCCTGCCCCTCGCAGTCGACGCCGGCGCCGTGCAGCGAGAGCAGCAGCCGGAGCGGCGTAATCGCCTCGCGCTCGCCCGCCGGCCGGCGCACGGCGTGCTTCTGCACGGATCCATCGAGCGGCGAGACGCGCGTCGCGACCTCGACCGCGTCGCTTCCGCGCCACTCGAGGCGGAACACGCTCGTCTGCTTCTTCGCGCCGTCGAGCACGCTCACCGGCAGCTCGAAGCTGCCCGGAGCCTGCGGCGGAACGCCGCCCTTCTGCGGCGTGAGCGCGAGCGCGATGCGGCGCGAGCCGAGCGCGACCGGGCCGGGCCGGAAGGTGTGCTTGCCCGGCGTGAAGACCGGGTTCTCGCCGACCTCGAGCACGAGTTCCTCGCGCGCGACGCCGCTCGCGTTCATCACCTGCAGCCCGAGCACCACCGGTTGCGGCTCGCCGAGCAGGAGCGTCGGCAGCGTCGCGTCCTCCTCCACCAGGAAGAGCGCCGCCGGCGCCGGCGCCAGGCTCAGACGGAAGGCCCCGCGCACGCCCGAGACGAACACGCGGTTCACGCCCTCTGCGAGCTCGACCGGCACGCCACCGAAGCCGAAGCCGTAGGGATCGCCCGCGTGCGCCACGCCGTTCAGGTAGAGCGTGGTGGCGCCGTCGAGACGCGCGAGCACGACGCGCGCCGCGTCGCTCTCGAGCTCGGCGAAGCCCCAGGCCGCGTCCCCCACGCGCCCGTCCTCGCCCGTGGTGCGCGCGCTCCAGCTCGCCTCGCCGCTCTCGCCCTTGACGCTCTCCCCGGCCTTCGGCGCGCTCGCGCCGTCGGCCACGAGGTGCCGCGCCACGACCGCATCGGGGCGGAAAGGCCGCCGTCCACGCGCGTCGACCGTGCCGAGCGTCAGCCACTCGCGCACGACGAGCTCGGTGCCCGCGTAGCGCTGCGGAGCGGGGACGGACGGAGCGGGTTCCTGGACAACGGACTCCTGGACGACGAAGAGCAGGACGGCAAGCAACATGGTTGCGGGCAACATAGCGAGGCCGCGCCTCGCGCACACGCCGTTCCGCCCGGCCCGCGGGCTAGCCGTGCTCGAGCTGGCGCTTCAGCTCGAGGTTCTCGTCGAGCACCGCCCGCAGGAGCCTCTTCTTCTCACCGGTGGCCCCGCCCTGCAGCTCGCGGTAGACCGAGCGCAGGCCCGGATCCTCGGCCGCGCGCCGCGCCAGCTCGGCGTAGTGCTCCTCGAGCTCGGCCAGGGCCGCACGCATCTTCGCCACGCGCCGCTCGAGGATGTCGACGCGGTCGTGCGCGCCGGGCTCCGCCGCTTCCAGCGCACCGAGCTCGCGCTCGGTCTGCTCCTTCTCGCGCGCGAAGCGCGCCTGCGACTGCGTCAGCTCGGCCAGGAACTCGGCCCGCGACAGCGCGCGCACGCGCTTCGAGCGCGTCTTCAGGCGCGCCACGAAGGCGCGCGTGGTCTTGCGCCGCGTGTGCGCAATCTCGCCGGGTGAACGCCCCTCACTCTCGAGGCTCTCGGAGAGCGCCCCGTCGAGGGCCTGGAAGAGCGCCTCGCGCGACACGAGACGCAGGCGCTTGCCGGAGGGGCTCGGGACGTCTGTCACAGCGCTCGAGCCTAGCCCGCAGGCCTGTTTCTCGCTTGAAACGGCGCTGGAGCGCCCTCAGCGCGCCCCCAGGACGCGTCCGTAGCGGTAATGGACCTGCAGCACGAGCGTCATCAGCGCGGTCGAGTACACGCGCCCGCCGGTGTAGCCCCAGGCACAGATCGGATCCCACGAGCCCAGCGCGTCGCCATCGCGACGCTGCGAGTCGACCACGGCCGCGCCGAGCGCCTTCTCCCACGCGGGCCACCACGGTCGCCCCATCTGGAACAGCGCGTAGGTTCCGTAGTACCAGGAGTAGAGGTCGCTGCCGTACCCCTCGGGATCCCAGCGCGGCGGCTTCGCGGCGACGAGCGCGGCGTGCTTCGCGAGCAGCGGATCTTGCTCGGGCGTGCGCCCGAGGAACAGCCGGCAGAGGAGCCCGACGGCCGTCATCGCCTCGCTCGCCTCGCGCGGGAAGTGCTCGTTCGCGGGTGTGCGCGAGGAGAGCTCGCCGAAGGCCGAGTAACCCACGCGCCCGGTGGCCGGATCGCTGACCTCGTCGAGGTAGGCGAGCGCGCCCTCGAAGGCCGAGCGGAAGTCGCCCTCGAGCCCCGCGTCGCGCGCCGCGGCGAGCGCGAACACCATCCAGCCCGTGACCGAGGTGTCGCACTCGCCCACCGGCGGCAGGTCGTAGCGCCAGGCGCCGTAGGGGTTGCGCGCCTGGAAGACCAGGTTCACGGCACGCTGCGCGGGGCGCTTCCAGCGCGGCGAGCGCGTCAGGCCGTAGGCCTCGCACAGGGCCAGCGTCGCGAGTGCATGGTCGTAGAGGTAGTCGCGGCCCGTGCGTTCGCCGACGAGGCCTGTGTCGGGATCCTGCGCGGCGCACAGCCAGTCGAGCGCGCGCGCCACGACGGCGCGCTGCTCGCCCGACGCGTTCGTCTGGCCGTCACCGAGGAAGCACAGGAGCGCGAGCGCGGTCAGCCCGACGTCGTGGGTCGCTCCGCCCGCACCGTCGCAGGTCGAAGCCCCGAGCGTGCCGCAGCGCGCGGAGAACCCGTCGCCGTCCCAGGAACCGTCGGGCGACTGGTGCGCGGCGAGCCAGGCCAGCGCGCGCTCGAGCGCCGGTGCCGCACCGGAGCCCTTCGAGAGGCGCGCGCGGCCGCCGATGCGCCCGCCGAGCTTGCCGGCGGTGCCCGGACCGAGCCCGATCTCGGAGAGGCGCGGATCGAACGAGGAGGTGTCGAAGGACGGGCTGAAGTCGAGGAACTCGCTCGAGGTCTCGTCGGCGAGCGACTCGGAGAGCGGGTCCTCCGCTTCGCTCGAGACGAGCTCGGGCTCGTCGCTCGCGTCGGACGACACGACCGGCTCGGGCGGCGTCGGCTCGGGTGGCTCCTCGAGTTCGACGGGCGCCGGACTCAGAGTGGCGTGCACGACGACGGGCACCTCCCGCTCGAAGGCCTCCCAGGGAATCGCCGAGAGCACGAAGAAGGCCAGGAGATGCGCCGCCGCCGAGAGCGCCAGCCAGGGCGTGCGCTCGAGCCATTCGTAGCAGAGCTCGTGAAACGAAGGCTCCTCAGCCCTCCATGCGAGGGTCGTGACCATGCCGTGCCTCTCTGCGGTCTCTGGACCGCCTGCCGTGAACCGTGCGGAGTCGAGGCGCGTGGATGCCGCCACGCGCCGACGTGGAGAACGCGGCGGCACACGCGAGGTTCAGCGCGCGTGGAAGTGCGGCCCGAAAATGCACGCGGCCGGCCATCCCGAAGGACGGCCGGCCGCGCAGGAGCTAGCGGAAGGTCTAGAGGACCTTCTTCTTCTTCTTCGGAGCGGCCTCGGGCACGCTCTCCTTCTTGGCGGTCGGCTTCGACTCGCTGGCCTTCGGCTGCGTCTTCGGCGCGGACTTCGCCGCCGTCTTCGCGGAAGCGCTGGGCAGCTTCGCACCGGCCGGGAGCTTCAGCTTCATGCCGACCTTGAGGGCCTCGGGCTTCGGCAGCTTGTCCTTGTTGAGCTCGAGCAGCTCGGGCCACTTCTTGGAGGAACCGAGCGCGGCGAGGGCGATGCCGGAGAGCGTGTCACCCGAGGCGACGACGTACTCGAGCGTGCCACCGGCCGGCGCGGGCGTGACCGGCGACTCGGCCGCGGGATTCGAATCGGCGGAAAGGAAGGAGGGCGCGCTCGGCTCGGCCATCAGCGGCTGGGCCGCGAGGGGCTCGCTCACGCCGCCCTGCAGACCGGCGTCGGCCTGCACGAAGTCGAAGACCGGCACAAGCAGCTCGCCGCCGGACGTGAGCGTCGACATGCCGTCGTTGGCCTGGTGCAGATTGCGCGTGAAGCGCCCGTCCTGGAAGAAGCGCTGCGCGAGCGAGGACCAGGTGTCGCCCTCGGCCACGGTGTAAACCATGTACTCCTCGAGGAACGAGGGACGCAGGCCGTTCGTGTCGACCAGGATGCGCGCGTCGCGGTTCGCGACGGGCTCGCTGGTCAGGCCGAAGGCCGGCGCCTCGGGCGCGGGCTCGTCCGCGGCGTTCAGGAGCAGCGAGCCCTGGGCCTCACCCTGGGAGGGCTGCAACCCCTCGCGGGCGACGGGCTTCGACTCTTCCTTGCCCGCGCCCAGGGGGTCCGCGCCGAAGCCCGGCTCCTCGCCGAGCAGCTCCTGGGCGCCGCTGAGCGGGTTGCCCGCTTCGAGCTTCTTCTCGCCGCGGTTGAACGTGTAGGCCAGGACGATCGCGGCGGCGAAGAGCACCGTCAGGACGACCAGCTTCTCGAATTTTCCCATCGGAGTTTGGCCCTCGGTCGCGGTCCGCCCAAACGGCTGCAAGTGCAGGGCGGCAAAGGACTTGGGGTGTGGATAAGTGGCTCGGGGTGTGGCCCGGTCGCGCACCTCGCGCCACCGGGACTCCGGAGGATTCAAAAGCGCGTGCCCGAATCCAAGGGAAAGTCGGCAAATCCCACGAGGGAGTGGGTACTGCGCTCCGGCCCACACAGGATCCTGGGGTAGCCTCGACGGAACTCCGGCCCCGTCGTTGTCCGCGCGCCGCGCGCCCGCTATCCTCCCCCGGTCCAGGGCGCGCCCTTCGACCCATCCGGTGGTCGGAACGAGGTCCGCGTGCCGCTGGACGAGCCCATGATGAGCGCGTTCCAGCGGTTCCAGTCTTTCCTCGTTGCCCTTCCCTGCTTCCTCGCGGCCTGCGCGAGCACGCCCACCGAAGCGCCCCGCGCGGAGGTGCTCGTGGTGCTGCGCAACTACCAGTCGGGGCAGCGCTTCGAGCTCGCCAGCGAGTCGCACACCGACCGCGTCGCCTACTACTCGAGCGAGCGCGGCGACGCGGTGCGCAAGGTGCAGGTCGACGAGGTGATGCTGGCCCTGGTCGCCGAGCTCGACAAGCGCGACTACGGCACGCACGCGCGGCCCGGGCGTGCACCCGAGAGCGGCAACGAGTCGACGCGCTGGGCGCTCGAGCTCGAGAGCGGCGAGCGCGAGCTGAACTGGACGATCGGCACGAACGATCCGCGCGAGCGCTGGCTCGCCTTCCAGGAGTGCCGCGACCTCTTCCTCGAGCTGTACAACGCGACCGTGTCGTTCCAGACGGTCGAGAACCAGGCGGGGCGCGGCTACTTCCAGGAGCCGCAGGCGAGCACCGCCCCGAAGCGGCGATGAAGCCGGACCCCTCGAAGCTCCGCGCGCTCGCGATCGTGCCGGCCCGACTCGGGTCGACGCGCCTGCCGCGCAAGATGCTGCTGCGCGAGAGCGGGCAGTACCTGTTCGAGCACACGCTGCGCGGCGTGCGCCGCGCGCGCACGCTCGAGCGCATCGTGCTCGCCACCGACTCGGAGGAGATCCGCGCCGCGGCGCAGAGCGTCGAGGCCGAGGTCGTGATGACCTCCGAGCGCCATCCGAGCGGCACGGAACGCGTGCACGAGGCCTTCGAGGCGCTGCTCGCGGCCGGCGCCGGCCCCTTCGACGTGGTGCTCAACGTGCAGGGCGACGAGCCCGAGGTGAACGGCGCGACGCTCGATCCTCTGATCGCAGCCTTCGCCGATCCGGCGGTCGAGATGGCCAGCCTGTGCACGCCGCTCGACGACCTCGCCGCGGCCCACGATCCGTCGGTAGTCAAGGTCGTGCTCGACCGGAACGGCGATGCGCTGTACTTCTCGCGCGCACCGATCCCCGGGCTCTCGCCGGCCTTCAAGGACCGCGCGCCGGGCCCGTTCCTGCGCCACATCGGCGTCTACGCCTTCCGTCCCGCGGCCCTGCGCGCCTTCGTCGCGCTGCCGCGCGGCACGCACGAGGTGACCGAGAGCCTCGAGCAGCTGCGCTGGCTCGAGCACGGCCGCCGCATCCGCGTGCTCGAGGCCACCGAGGGCTCGGTAGGAATCGACACACCCGAACACTATCAAGCATTCTTGGCGCGCGAGCGCGCCCGACACCTGGGGAAGCAGTCATGACGAAGCACATCTTCATCACGGGCGGAGTGGTCTCCTCCCTCGGCAAGGGTCTGACCTCGGCCTCGATCGGGCTGATGCTCGAGCGGCGCGGGCTCACGGTGTCGATGCAGAAGCTCGACCCGTACATCAACGTCGACCCGGGCACGATGAGCCCCTTCCAGCACGGCGAGGTGTACGTGCTCGACGACGGCACCGAGACCGACCTCGACCTCGGACACTACGAGCGCTTCACGCACGCGAAGCTGTCGAAGAACTCGAACTTCACGACCGGCAAGATCTATCAGGCCGTGATCCAGCGCGAGCGGCGCGGCGACTACCTCGGCCGCACGGTGCAGGTCATCCCGCACATCACCGACGCGATCAAGGAGGCGATCTTCGCGGGCGCGCGCGACGCCGAGGAGCGCGAGGTCGACGTGGCCATCACCGAGATCGGCGGCACGGTCGGCGACATCGAGAGCCTGCCGTTCCTCGAGGCGATCCGGCAGTTCGCGCTCGAGAAGCCGCGCGGCGACTGCCTGTTCGTGCACCTGACGCTCTTGCCCTACCTCAAGGCCTCGGGCGAGCTCAAGACGAAGCCCACCCAGCAGTCGGTCGGCAAGCTGCGCGAGATCGGCATCCAGCCCGACATCCTGATCTGCCGCACCGAGCAGCCGATGTCCGAGGACATGGCGCGCAAGATCTCGCTCTTCTGCAACGTGCGCCGCGAGGCCGTGATCGAGGAGCGCGACGTCGAGTTCTCGATCTACCAGGTGCCGGTCATGCTGGTCGAGGCCGGCCTCGACCGCATCATCGCCTCGCACCTCTCGCTGCCGCTCGACGCGAAGACCGACTTCACGGACTGGGAAGCGATGATCGAGGACGTGCGCACGGCAAAGCGCAAGGTCGAGATCGCGGTCGTCGGCAAGTACATCGAGCTGCACGACGCCTACAAGTCGATCTACGAGTCGCTCTCGCACGCGGGCATCGCGAACCACGCCAAGGTCACGATCCGGAAGATCAAGGCCGAGGACGTGCTCGACCAGGGCCTCGAGGTGCTGGCGGGCGTCGACGGCGTCCTGATCCCGGGCGGCTTCGGCGAGCGCGGCCTCGAGGGCAAGGTCGAGGCGATCAAGTGGGCGCGCGAGAACAAGGTGCCGTTCTTCGGCATCTGCCTCGGCCTGCAGTGCGCCGTGATCGAGGTCGCGCGCCACGTGCTGGGACTCGCCGAGGCCCACACGATGGAGCACACGCTCAACACGAAGCACCCCGTGATCCACCTCCTGCCGACGCAGGAAGGCGTCAGCGACAAGGGCGGTACGATGCGCCTCGGCGCCTACGACTGCCGCCTGCGCGAGGGCTCGCTGGCCCACCGCCTGTACGGGAAGACGCTGATCAGCGAGCGCCACCGCCACCGCTACGAGGTCAACAACGAGTACCGCGCGCGCTTCGAGGCCGCCGGCTTCGTGCCGAGCGGCACGAACCCCGAGCTCGACGTGGTCGAGATCATGGAGCTCGCCGACCACCCCTTCTTCGTGGGCGTGCAGTACCACCCCGAGTTCAAGTCGGCCCCGCTCCAGGCCCATCCGATCTTCCGCGGCTTCGTCGCGGCCGCCTGCGCGCACCGCGAGAAGCGCCCGAGCGGCGAGCGCGCGCCAACCGCAAGCGAGAAGACCCCCGCCACGACGCGCTGAAGGAGCGCGAGGAAACGCACGCGATGAATCCCGAAGCGAAGACCCAGCGCGCCGAGGACCGCCCGCTCCCGGGCGGCAACTTCATGCTCTTCGTGCAGAAGCTCGGCTACCAGGCCCTGATCACCCTCGGCGTGGTCGAGAACCCGCTGACCAGGAAGCGCGAGCCGAACCTCGCGCACGCGAAGAGCGTCATCGACGACCTGATGATGCTGCGCGAGAAGACCAAGGGGAACCTGACGCCCGACGAGGAACAGCACCTCACCGGCGTGCTCGGCGACCTGCAGCGCCACTTCGTGTCGCTGAAGCAGCAGGGCTGA
>Ga0172373_10000527_pt1 | contig 62492 bp, 47 predicted proteins | sample Lak10m_2_FD_114546 | JGI IMG/M metagenome (GOLD analysis project Ga0172373, IMG submission 114546) | Freshwater microbial communities from Kabuno Bay, South-Kivu, Congo - kab_092012_10m | ecosystem: Environmental > Aquatic > Freshwater > Lake | place: Democratic Republic of the Congo... | reverse complement strand
TGCGTTCCAGCCCTCGGTGCCGCTCGCGTTCGCGAGCGTCACCTTGGCGCCGTAGGGCGGGTTCTTCTCGAGCAGCCCCTTCAGCGCGGCGGCGGCCTTGTTGCCCTCGATCATGGGCGGGATGCGCAGCGCGAGCTTGAGCGCCGTGCGCGGGCGCAGCACGTTGCCGGCGTCCTTGATGGCCGGAAGACCCTCGGCGCCGGTCACCGCGAGCGCCGGACGCCAGGTGCGGCTGAGCAGGAGCTCGGCCGGGTCCTTGCCCTGCGGCTTCGCGCCCTCGACGAAGGGGAAGCGCGCGTAGCCGCGCTTGCCGAGGATCTTCGCGCACAGCTTCGCGCCGGCCTTGCGCTCGGCCGGGATCTTGACGTGGAAGGCCTTGGCCTTGATTTCGCCCGTCTCGGGATCCTCGAGGCGCGAGAGCACGCTGCGCGCGATGCGGAACGAATCCGGCACGACGCCGCCGGCGTCGCCCGAGTGCACTCCCTCGCGCAGGATCTCGACCACGAGGTCGGCGCCGACCAGACCGCGCAGCGAGGTCGTGCTCCACATGCGTTCGTAGTCGCCGCAGCCCGAGTCGAGGCACACGACGAGCGACGGCGAGCCGATCTTCGCCTTCAGGTGGTCGATGTAGGGCGGCAGGTCGTAGCTGCCCGACTCTTCGCAGCCTTCGATCAGGATCACGCAGCGCGCGTGCGGCACGCCCTGGGCCGCCAGCACCTCGAGCGCCGCGAGCGAGGCGAAGGCGGCGTAGCCGTCGTCCGCGCCGCCGCGCCCGTAGAGGCGATCGCCCTCGCGCACCGGTTTCCACGGACCGAGGCCCTCGCGCCAGCCGACCATCTCGGGTTGCTTGTCGAGGTGGCCGTAGAGCACGACCGTGTCGTTGCTCTTGCCCGCGTCACTTCCCCGGCCAGGCAGCTCCATGAAGAGCAGCGGCGTGCGCCCGGGCAGTTGCACGCGCTCGATCTTCAGGCCGGGAAGGTTGCGGCTGCGGCACCAGTTCTCGATCAGGTCGGCGGCCCGCTTCATGTGGCCGTTCTTCTCCCAGTCCTTGTCGAAGTGGGGCGACTTGTTCGGGATCTTGATGTACTCGGTGATCGTCGGGAGGATGCTCTCGTCCCAGGTCTTCTCGATCTGCGCGCGCGCAGCGGCGACGTCGAGCAAGAGGGACTTCGCGGCCGGTTTCCGGGCCGCGGCGGGCTTCTTCGAGGGGGCCTTGGAGGTCTTGGTCTTCATCCGGCGCAGGATAGCGGCCGGCGCGCGTTTTTCCGCTGCGCGCGGGAACTTTCGCGGAGCGAGACAGGCGCTCCCGAGCGGGCTACGCTCGCGCCGTGAAACCCGTGCGCGACCTGGTCGGTGTCTCCCTCGTCCTCGCCCTCGCGGCGCTCGCCTACACCTGCGGCCCGGGCGGCGACGAAGCCCCTGCCGAGGCCGAGCACGAGCACGCCCCGCCGCCGGAAGCTCCCGTGAGCGCCGCGCGCCCGGACGATCCGCCCACGGCGCGGCGCGAGTTGCTCGACGGACTGCGCTGGGCGCGCGATCTCCCGCGCCACGCCGCCGACGCGCAGGGCCGCGCGTGGTTCGAGCCCGAGCCCTCCGCCGTCGCCGTCGGCCAGGCGGGCCGCTGGACGATCCTCTTCGAAGCCGGGCCGGACGGGATCGCGCCGGGCGGCTTCGTGCGCCTGACGGTTCCCGCGCAGTGGTGGGGCTGGAGCGAAGCCCAGTCGGAGCTCGAGGAGCGCCCGGGTTACACGACCGGCGAGTCCCTGGCCGAGGGCGTCACGCTCACCCCGCGCGACGGGCCGCAGGGCGTCGAGTTCGTGATCGGCGGCCGCGCCCTGGCCGCCGGCGAGCGCGTGCGCATCGTCTACGGCGCCGGCCCGGCCATGGCGACGGCCGACCGCTACGCCGAGCGCGAGTCGAAGCTGTGGATCGCGGTCGACGGGGACGGCGACGGTCACGGGCACGTGCTTCCGGACTCGCCGGACGCCGAGATCCTGCCCGGCCCGGCCGCGATCCTCTCGGCCGTTCTGCCGAGCACCGCGGCGCCCGGCGAGCGCGTGCTGCTCCGTCTCGCCTTCCTCGACCGCACCGGGAGCCGCGGGGCCGCCTTCACGGGCAAGGTCGACCTGATCGCACAGCCCGAGGGCCTCGAGCTGCCGGCCTCGATCGAGCTCACGCCCGACGACCGCGGCGTCAAGGCGCTCGAGATCGGCGTCACGAAGCGCGGCGTCTTCCGCCTGATCGCGCGCGCCGAGGACGAGGGAGGTGAGTTCGTGGCCCAGGCCAACCCGCTGGTCGTCGATGCGCAGGTCGCGCGCGTCCGCTGGGGCGATTTCCACGGCCACTCCAACCTCTCCGACGGCAGCGGCACGCCCGAGGATTTCCTGGCCTACGCGCGCGACGTGGCCGGGCTCGACGCGGTGTGCCTGACCGACCACGACCACTGGGGCGTGCTCGCGCTCGACACCTACCCCGAGCTGTGGGAGCGCGTCCGGACGGCCACGCGCGAGTTCCACGAGCCCGGCAGCTTCGTGACGCTGCTCGGCTACGAGTGGACGAGCTGGATCCACGGGCACCGGCACGTCCTGTACTTCGGCGACGACGGGCCCGTGCTCTCGGCCGTCGACGAGCTGTACGAGACGCCCGCGCAGCTGTGGGAAGGCCTGCGCGGCCTGCCCGCGCTGACCTTCGCGCACCATTCGGCCGGCGGGCCGATCGCGACGAACTGGGACTACGCGCCGCCGCCCGAGCTCGAGCCCGTGACCGAGGTCGCCTCCGTGCACGGCGCGAGCGAGGCCCCCGACGCGCCCGCGCGCATCTACCAGCCGCTGGCGGGCAACTTCGTGCGCGACGTGCTCGACAAGGGCCACACGCTCGGCTTCATCGGCTCGAACGACAGCCACGACGGGCATCCCGGGCTCGCGCACCTCGTCAACCCGCAGCTCGGCGGCCTGGCGGCGATCCTGTCCGAGGACCTGACGCGCGAGGGCATCCGCGCCGCGCTGAAGGAGCGCCGCTGCTACGCGACCAACGGCCCACGCATCGTGCTGCGCACCGCGCTCGACGGGAAGCGCATGGGCTCCGAGGTCTCCCCCAAGGCCGGGAAGTCGCTGGTCTACGTGCGCGCCGTGGCCTGCGCGCCGATCCGCGCGATCGAGCTCGTGCGCTCGGGCAAGGTCGTCGAGACGCTCGCCGGTGACGGCCACTGGGACATCGAGGCGGCCTTCGAACCGGCCGATCTCGTCGCGGGCGAGTACCTGTACGTGCGCGTCGTGCAGGAGGACGAGGGCGCGGCCTGGTCGAGCCCGTTCTTCGTGCGCTGAGCGCGGCGGAATCAGCGGGCTTCGGGCCCGGTCTCGACGATGCGCACGTCGCTCGCGACCTCGCGCGCCGCGCTCCGCCCGCGCTCGACGTCCACGAAGCACAGCAGGATCCCGCCCAGGACGAAGAACGGGATCACCGACAGGATCGCGCCCTGGTCGGAACCGAACCAGGCGATGGCGAGGCCGTAGAAGAGCGGCCCGAGGATCCCGGCGAACTTCTCACCGATGCCGAAGAAGGCGAAGAACTCGCCCGACTTGTGGGGCGGGATCAGGCTGGCGAAGAGCGAGCGCGAGAGCGCCTGCGTGCCGCCCTGCACGAGCGCCACCAGCGCGCCGAGCACGACGAAATCGAGCTCGCGGTCCATGCGCCAGGCGAGCACGCTGATCACGACGTAGAGACCGATGCCGGCCAGGATCAGACGCTTCGGCCCGAAGCGTCCGGCCAGCCCGCCGAACAGGAACGAGCACGGAATCCCGATGAACTGCACGGCGAGCAGGGTCCCGATCACGACCTCCTGGCGCAGCTCCTTGGCCGCGGCATACAGCGCGGCCATGCGGATGATCGTGGCGATGCCGTCGTTGTAGATCAGGAACGCGACCAGCATCAGGAACGCCTGCTTGAATCGGCGCAGGTCGCGGAACGTCTCCCCCATGCGCTGGAAGGACACGCGCAGGACCGACGAGCCCGGACGCTCGTCGGACTCGAGCAGGCGCGGCGGTTCCTTCACACGCAGGAGCAGCGGCAGCGTGAAGAGCCCCCACCAGAGCGCGACCGAGAGGAAGGAGAGACGCACCGGCAAGGTCGCCGCAGCGGGCGAGAGCTCCGCTCCGCTCGGCAGACCGAAGCGCGCCGGGAAGAGGATCCAGGCGAGATTCAGCGCAAGGCAGAGGCCGCCGCCCGCGTAGCCGAGCGCGTAGCCACTGGCGGAGAGCCGGTCCATCTCGCCCGGCCGGGCCACGTGCGGCAGCAGCGCGTCGTAGAAGGCCACGCTCGCGGCCGCACCGACGTTGGCCAGCGCGAAGGCGACGAGCGCGAACTCCCAGCGCCCCGGCGTGGCCCAGAAGAGCGCCGCCGAGCCGGCGATGCCGAGCAAGGCGAAGAGCGCCAGCAGGCGCTTCTTCAGCGCCCGGAAGTCGGCCACGGTCCCGAGCAGGGGCGCGAGCAGCGCGCTGACGACCAGCGCGACGGTCGTGGCCTGCGAGTAGCGCACCTGCGCGCCCTCCTTGCCGAGCTCGGCGGCCACGACCAGGAAGTACCCCGGGAACACGGCCGCGATCACCGTGGTCATGAAGGCCGAGTTGGCCCAGTCGTACAGCGCCCAGGCGCGCGCCTCGCGCCGCTCCAGGGCCAGCCGGGTCAGCCAGCCGGGACGCGGAGCCGGAGGCGGTGCGCTCTGCATCGCGCCAGTCGAGCCTGGCGGCCGTCGGGAGGCAAGGACCGAGCGCGCTCAGGCGCTCTTCTTCGCCCCGCGCGCGGCCACCGCCGCACGGTTCCGACCGCCGCGCTTGGCCTCGTAGACGGCCTCGTCGGAGGCCTTGAGCAGGGCCTCGACCGACTCCAGCCCGCCACCCTCGTTCGAGCCGATCCCGAGGCTGATCGTCACGTGACCGCGCGTGAAGCCGGGCACCTCGATGTGGTTCCCCTCGACCGCGACGCGGATGCGCTCGGCCAGAAGCGTCGCGCCCTCGACCGGCGTGCCCGGACAGATCACCAGGAATTCCTCGCCGCCCATGCGCGTGCAGGTGTCGCTCGTGCGCAGCACGCGGTTGATCGCGCGCGCCGTCGCGCGCAGCACCTGGTCGCCGACGTCGTGGCCGTGGGTGTCGTTGACGCTCTTGAAGTGATCGATGTCGAGCAGGATGAGCGAGAGCGGCAGCCCCGAGCGCTCGCTCGTGGCCCACTCCTTCTCCAGGCGTCGCATCGCGTAGCGGCAGTTGGGCAGGTCCGTCAGCGCATCGGTGATCGAGGCGATCTCGAAACGGCGCTTGGCGATCGCCAGGCGCGCGTTGGCCTCCTCCTTCTCGTGCACCTCGCCCTGCAGGCGCTCCTGCAGCTGGATCACGCGGATACCCGGACGGATCCGCGCCAGGAGCAGCTTCGAGTTCACCGGCTTCGCCAGGTGGTCGTCGACGCCGGCCTCGAAGGCCTCGACGATGCGCTCCTCCTCGTTCTGACCCGTGAGGATGAGGATGTAGAGGTCCCGCCCGGCCTCGGTGCTGCGCAGGCGCTTGCACAGCTCGACGCCGTCGATCTCCGGCATCATCCAGTCGGTCACGACCATCTGCGGCGGATCCTTGAGGGCCGCGGCCAGGGCCTCGTGACCGTTGCGCGCCGTCGCGACCTGGTGTCCGGCACGCTCGAGCAGCGAGCGCACGATGCGCAGCGAGGTCGGATCGTCGTCCACCACCAGGATGCGCAGGCTCGCGGCCGGGCGCTGCGGTTCGGTGCGCGCGGGTAGAGCACAGGAGCGCGCCTCGACCTCGGCCGCCCGCAGGGCCAGGTTGGTCGGGACCTGCAGCATCTGGCCCCAGTCCTTCCACTCGTCGGCGATCGAGTCGTAGAGCTCCTGCACGCGCTCGAGCGTGAAGCCCAGCCCGACCAGCGCCTCGCGCGCCGCGGGCCACAGCGAGGCCGACTCGTCCTTGCCCGTCATCACGTCCGCAAGGCGCGCGCTCGCGCCCAGCAGCCCGAGGTAGCTCTTCGACTCGGGCCAGTCGAGCGACTCGGGAATGCGCCCCTCGATGTGCAGCGCCACCTCGGCGAAGACCGGCGGCAGGCCCCAGTCCTCGGCGATCGCCGCTCCGACCTGGCGGTGCTGGATGCAGAAGGCGTCACGCTCGAGCTGCAGGAGGTCGAGCGTGCGGTCCTGGCTCAGACGCGTCAGCACCGTGGCGTACTCGCCGGGGTGCACGCTGGCCAGCGCCAGCCGCCCGATGCGCGCGAGCAGACCCAGCGTGAAGGCCTCGCCCGGCAGTCCGCTGCGCAGCTCGCGCGCGAGGCGCTGCGCCGCGAGGGCATTGGCCAGCGACCAGGACCAGTAGCTGTCGTAATCGAAGGCCGGACAGCGCCCGCCGCGGTTGGCGGCCACCAGGCTGAAGCCGAGCGCGACGTTGCAGACCGTGCGCAGACCGAGGCGCACGGCGGCCTCGCGCACCTCGGTGGCGGGCTTGACGCCGCCCGCGATGGCCGAGTTCGCCAGCTTCAGCACGCGCCCGGTCAGGGCCGGGTCCGCCTGCAGCGTGCGCGTGACCTCGTCCAGCGAGCACTCCTCGGAGCGTGTGAGCATGAGGATGCGCAACCCGACGCCGGACGGCGTGGGCAGCTTCCCCGTGCTCTTCAGCTCCTCGAACTGCTCGAAGATCATGGCGGTCTCAGTTCATCTCCGTGCGCAAGGCTTCCTGGACCCGGGCGAACTCCTGGCTCGAGCGCTGGACCAGCGACACGGCGCGGTCCAGGTCCTTCTCGCGGCCGGCGGCCTCGATGTCGCGGAACAGGGCCGAGAGCCCCAGCGCGCCGAGGTTGGCCGAGCTCGACTTCAGCGCGTGCGCCGCGCGTTCGAGCGCGGTCGGGTCGCTGTGCTCCAGCGCCGAATCGAGCTGCCGCATCCGCTCGGGGGTGTCCGAGAGGAAGAGGTGCACGAGCTCGGCGAACAGGCCGGGGTCGTCCTCGCCACCCAGCTCGCGCAGGGAGGCGATCACGCCGCGGTCCAGCACCGTGTCGTCCTGGGTCATGGTGGGGATCCCTCTTTCCGTCGCGGTCCCGCGCGCGAGAGGCGCGAGCGGGACCCACTTCTCGAGCATGCGCTCCAGCTCGGCCTTCTGGACCGGCTTGGAGAGGTAGTCGTTCATGCCCACCGCGAGGCAACGCTCGCGGTCCTTCGACATCGCCGCGGCGGTCATGGCGAGGATCGGCACGTCGCCGTTCGAGAGCTCGCGGATGCGCTCGGTGGCGTCGAAGCCGTTCATCACCGGCATCTGGCAATCCATGAGGATCGCCATGAATCGGCGCTTCTGGACGGCCTCGACCGCGGCCAGACCGTTGCTGGCCGTCTCGACCTCGAAGCCCAGGCGGCGCAGGCACAGCGCGGTCACCTTCTGGTTGACGAGGTTGTCCTCCACCAGGAGGACGACCTGGTGCTCCACGCGCCGCTGCAGGCTCTCGGGCGAGACCGGCGCCGGCCCCGGCGGAACCTGGGTCGGCTCGGCCACGTGCTGGATCGCGTTCAGGAGCTTCTTGTCGCTCACGGGCTTCGTGATCCAGGCGTCGAAGCCGGCGCGCACGAGGGAGCTGGGCTTCTCGGCCCGCCCCGGAGGCGTGGTCATCACCAGGCGGATGCTGGTCAGGCCGAGCTCGTTCTTGATGCGCGCAGCCAGCTCCTTGCCGTCCAGGTCGGGCGGGAAGCGATCGAGCACGGCCAGCGCGATGTCCGCGCCGGACTGGCGCGCCTCGCGCAGGATCGCGAGCGCCTCACCGGCGCTGGCTGCCCCACGGACCTGCATGCCGAGACCAGCGAGCGTGGCCTCGATCACCTCGCGCGCCACCTCGCTCGGATCGACGACCAGGGCCCGCTTGCCGGCCAGCCCCTCGATGCGGACCGGCGGCGCCGCTTCTCGGGCGGTCACGAAGCGCGCGCGGAAGGTGAAGGTCGAGCCCTTGCCGAGCTCCGAGTCGACCTCGATCCCGCCGCGCATCAGGCCGGCCAGCAGGCTCGAGATCGCGAGACCGAGGCCCGTGCCTCCCTGCCGGCGCGTCACGTTGGAGTCGAGCTGCGTGAACGGACGGAACAGGTCCTTGCGCTCCTTGGGGATGCCGACCCCGGTGTCGCGCACCCGGAACGAGAGCTCGAAGGCACCGTCGGCCCGAGGTTTCGCCTCGACCTCGACGCGCACCCAGCCGCGGTCCGTGAACTTCACCGCGTTGCCGACCAGGTTCATGAGCACCTGTCGCACGCGCGAGCCATCGCCGAGCAGCGCATCGGGCACGTCCGCCTGCACGCTCGCGACGAGCTCGACGCCCTTCTCGTAGGCCCTCGGATAGAGCAGCTCGACGACGGACTCGACGCAGGCGCGCAGGCTGAACTCCGCCTCCTCCAGCTCGAGTCGTCCGGCCTCGATCTTCGAGAAGTCGAGGATGTCGTTCAGGATCAGGAGCAGCCCCTTGGCCGAGCCCTGGATCGTGCGGCCGTAGTCGCGCTGCTCGGGCGTCAGATCGGTGTCCAGCAGGAGCTCCGCCATCCCGATGATGCCGTTCATCGGAGTGCGGATCTCGTGGCTCATGTTGGCGAGGAACTCGCTCTTGCGTCGGTTCGACTGCTCGGCCGCGTCACGCGCGGCGCTGAGCACGGCCGGCTCCTCCTGCACGGCCACGGGCGCGATAGCGGGCGGAGCGGGCTTCTCGGACGCGGACAGGCGCGAGCGCGAAAGCGCGAAGACCGCGTGCAGCCCCACCAGGCCGACGAAGGTCAGACCGACGGCGAACGGACCCTCGGCGAGCGCCACGAGCCAGGCGCTGGCCAGGATGGCGACGCCGAGGAGGACGCCCTCGCGTCCGCCCGGTCCGCGGACCGGCTTCTTCTGCGACGTCTCTTGCATCGGGGGGGTCGTGGGTGCGATCCCCCTGCGCGCGACGGCGGGAATCGCGCGCAGTTCATCGGGCTCCCGCTCCCGGGAACTTGCGCCGTACCGCGAGAGAAGATTCTTCCGCCGCGCCGGACTCCGCTCACAGGAGCGGCAGCGGGCGAAAGCCGGGTCCGGCGCCGGGCGGCCCCTCGGGCGGCGAGACCAGGGGCGCCGGCGGAGGCAGCTCGTGCCCGAACACGCGACAGAAGTGCTTCACGAGCAGCACCTCGCCGAGCAGGTTGGTGGGCGCGAGCTCCGTGTGGTCGGCCACACGCGTCATCACGTCGGAGGCGAGTCCGCAGGGATGGAAGCGGCGGAAGGGCGCGAGATCGGTGTGCAGGTTGAGCGCGAGTCCGTGCCAGGTGACCCAGCGACGCACGGCCACGCCGAGCGAGCAGACCTTCTTCTCGCCCAGCCACACGCCCGTCAGGCCCGGACGACGCACGCCCTCGAGCTCGAACTCGGCCAGCACGCCGATCACGACCTCCTCGAGGTCGCGCAGGTAGCGGTGCAGGTCGCGGCGGCCCTCCGGCAAGAGGAGCAGCGGGTACGCGACGAGCTGGCCCGGCCCGTGGTACGTGGCCTCGCCGCCGCGCTCGACCTCGACCACCTCGAGGCCGGTCGTGGCCAGCGCGCGCTGCTCGTCGCTCGGCGTGCCACGTCCGACCGTGATCACCGGCTCGTGCTCGGTCAGGAGCAAGAGATCGCCCACTTGGCCCGCCAGACGCTGCTCGAGCAGCGCCTGCTGCTCGGCGTGCGCCTCGGCGTAGCGCGTGCGGCCGAGCCGGCGGACCTCGAGCTGCGTCACTTCCGCTGGAAGATGTGCACGGCCATCTTGTGGACCGCCTCGGCGGCCTCCATGACGGCCTCGGGCAGCGTCGGGTGTGCGTGGATCGTGCGCGCGAGGTCCTCGGTCGTGGCGCCCATCTCGATCGCGAGCGCGCACTCGGCCACGAGCTCGGTCACCTCGGGTCCGACCATGTGCACGCCCAGGACCTCGTCGGTCTTCGCGTCGGCCACGACCTTGACGAAGCCGTCGCCCTCCATGAGCGAGAGCGCGCGCCCGGAAGCGGCGAACGGGAACTGCCCGACCGCGATCTCGCGGCCCTGCTTCTTCGCTTCCTCTTCCTGCAGGCCGACGGAGGCCATCTCGGGCGAGGTGAAGATCACGGCCGGCACGCAGCGCGCGTCGTACTCGTCCTTCTGGCCCGCGATCACGGCGGCGGCGATCAGCCCTTCCTTGCTGCCCTTGTGGGCCAGCATCGGCTGCCCGGCGATGTCACCGATCGCGTAGATGCCCGCAACCTTGGTCTTCATCTGCTTGTCGACCGCGAGGAAGCCCTTCGCATCCGTCGCGAGGCCGACCTTGTCGAGTCCGAGGCCTTCGCTGTAGGGCTTGCGGCCGACGGTGCACAGGATCTGGTCGCACTCGATCGTGTCGGCGCCCTTGCCCTGGGTCTCGACCTTGACGAAGAGCTTGTCGCCCTTCTTCTCGTAGCCCTTGGCAGCCGTCTTCGTGACGAAGGTCATGCCGGCCTGCTTCATCGAGCGCTCGATCACGCGCACGCAGTCGCGGTCCTGGCCGGGCAGCGCGCCCTCGGTGAACTCGACCACGGTGACCTTGCTGCCGAGCTTCCGGTACAGGAAGCCGAGCTCGAGCCCGATGTAGCCGCCACCGATCACGAGCAGGTGGCCCGGGATCTTCTGGGGTGCGAGCGCCTCGGTCGAAGACCACACGTGTTTCTGGTCGAAGTCGAAGCCGGGCACGGAAAGCGGCACCGAGCCGGTCGCGATCACGATGTCGTCGCAGGCGATCTTCTGCTCGCCCTTCGGGCCGCTGACGACGACCGACTTCGCGCTCTCGATGCGCGCCTTGCCGACCACGTGCTCGACCTTGTGGTTCTTGAGCAGCCCGCCGACGCCGCTCGTCAGCTTGTTCACGATCTCGCCCTTCCACGACACGAGCTTCGCGAGGTCGAGCTTCAGCCCCTCGACCGTGATGCCCATCGCGCTCGCCTTGTGGACCTTCTCCATCAGGGCGCCCGCGGCGATCATCGCCTTCGAGGGGATGCAGCCGACGTTGAGGCAGGTGCCGCCGAGGTATTCCTTCTCGACCACCGTGACCTTCTGGCCGAGCTGGGCGAGGCGGATGGCACAGACGTAGCCGGCGGGACCGGCACCGATGACGACGACGTGGCGTTGGGCGGACATGGGGAATGCGGGGCTCGAAGGATGCGTGGCGATCAGAGCGGGAACGCTCCGTCGCCCTTCTGCGCCTGACCGAGGCGCTCGGCGATGCGCGCGAACTCGTTGTACTGCTGCTTCAGGTGGCGCGGGACCTCGGAGTAGACGTCCTCCACCAGGCTCTTGAGCGGCATCGGCGCCGCGGCCTCCTGCTCGTGGATCACGCGGTCGATCTCGGCGTAGACGCGCGCCTCGAGCTCGTCCTTTTCGGCCGGCCCGAGCACGCTGCGGCGCTCGAGGAAGCGCTGGAAGCGGTGGATCGGATCCTTCTTCTGCCAGGCCTCGACCTCGGCCGCGTCGCGGTACTTGGTCGGATCGTCCGAGCTCGAGTGGCCCATCATGCGGTAGGTCTTGACCACGAGCAGCGCCGGCCCGGCGCCCGAGCGCGCGTGCACGACCAAGGCGTGCATCAGCTCGTAGCAGGCGAGCACGTCGTTGCCGTCCACCTCGAAGGCCGGCATGCCGTAGGCCAGCGCCTTCTTCGTGAAGTCCGTCTGCGCGCACTGTTCTTTGTTGGGCACCGAGATCGCCCAGCCGTTGTCGACGCACACGAACACGCACGGCACCTTCCAGACCGCGGCGAAGTTCATGCCGGAGTGGAAGCCGTTCGAGCTCGTGGCGCCGTCGCCGAAGTAGATTCCGTGCACCTCGTCGGCCTTCTTCAGCTTGGCCGCGTAGGCCGCGCCGACGCCGTGCAGGACCTGCGTGCCGATCACGGACGACCAGCTCGGGTAGTGCGACCCCTTGTGCTGGAAGTGGTTGCACATCTGCCGGCCCTTGGCCGTGTCGTTCGAGTTGCAGTACATCTGCGCGACGTACTCCGCGAGCGGCAGGCCGCGCATCAGCGCCGCTCCACCCTCACGCAGCCCCGACCACAACCAGTCGCGCGGCTCGAGCGCGGTCGCCGTGCCGATCATGGCCGCTTCCTGCCCGAACATGCTGCCCACGAAACCCACGCGCCCGGCGCGCTGCAGCTTGAGCATGCGCTGATCGACGCAACGCACGCGCAGCATGTGCACGAACAGATCCTTGAGCCAGCCGTCGGCATAGCCGCGCAGCTTGCCCTCGGGCACGCCATCCTCGTCGAGGATGCGCTTGCGGAGCGCGTTGCCGGTCTGGGAGACGGTAGTACTCATCGACTCCGGCTCAGAGCGCCAGGAGGCCCGGGTTCTCGAGCAGGCGTTTCATCGTCACGAGGAAGCGCGCGGCGTTGGCGCCGTCGGCCAGGCGGTGGTCGACCGAGGCCGAGAAGTTCATGTACTGGCGCACCTCGATCCGGTCGCCCTGCGGGGTCTCGACCACGCCGGGCTTCTTCATGATGCGGTGCACGCCGAGGATCGCGATCTCGGGGAAGTTGATGATCGGGGTGGCGAGGATGCCGCCGATGTTGCCGGCGTTCGTGATCGTGAAGGTGCCGCCGGAGAGCTCCTCGGGCCGCACCTTGCCGGTGCGCGTGCGCTCGGCCAGCTCGTTGAGCTCGCTCGCGAGCTGCAGGATGCCCTTCGACTGGACCTCGCGGATCACCGGCACGATCAGGCCGTTCGGCGTGTCGGTGGCGATGCCGAGGTTGACGTAGGAGAAGTGCACGAGCTCCTGGGACTTCTCGTCGAGCATCCCGTTCAGCTCGGGATGGCGCGCGAGCGCCAGCGCGGTCGCCTTCATGATGAAGGGCATGTAGGTGACCTTGATGCCCTGCTCGGCGCCGAGCGCCTTGGCGGTCTCGCGCAGCTTGACGAGCTCGGTCACGTCGAGCTCCTCGACCACCGTGAAGTGCGCCGCGGTCGTCTTCGAGCGCGACATCGCCTCGGCGATCTTGCGGCGCACGCCGCGGAAGGGCGTACGCGTCTCGCGCGGGCCGACCGGCACGCTGACGGGCGCGAAGGCGGGCTTCGCCGGCGCGGGAGCCGCCTTCGCAGCGGGCGCGCTCGGCGCGGCCGGAGCCGCAACGGGCGCGGGGGCCGGAGCGGCCGGCGCGCGCGTGGCGAAGGCCTCGACATCGGCGCGACGCACGATGCCGCCGCGGCCCGAGCCGGAAACCGCGCCGAGGTCGACGCCGAGCTCGCGCGCGACGCGGCGCGCGCTCGGGACGGCGCGCACGTGGGCGCCGTTGCCGACGCTCGCCCCCACCGCGACCGGCGCGGAGACTGCGGCCGGCGCCGCGTGGGCCGGCGCGTGGCCCGCGGGCGCGGCGACGCCGCCCGCAGTGGCGAGATCGAAGATCACCGAACCGATCGGCACGACCTGCCCGGCCTTGGCCTTGAGCGCGACGATCTGCCCCGCCGCCGGCGAGGGGATCTCGACGGTGGCTTTGTCGGTCATCACCTCGACCACGGGCTGGTGCTCGGCGACGACGTCGCCCTCCTTCACGAGCCACTTCACGATCTCGCCCTCGGCGATGCCCTCGCCGATGTCGGGCAGCTTGAAGTTGAGCATGGCGCCGCCGGCCTTCGGCAGAGCCGCCGCGGGTGCGGGTGCGGGCTTCGCTGCGACCGGAGCCGGAGCGGGCGCCGCCGCGGGTTTCGCGGGCGCCGGAGCAGGTGCCGCCGGCTTCGCCGCCGCGGCGCCCGTCTCGAGCACGAAGATCACCTTGCCGATCGGCACGACCTCGCCCTCCTTCGCGCGGAGCTCGCTGATGCGACCCGCGGCAGGCGCCGGAATCTCGACCGTCGCCTTGTCGGTCATCACCTCGACCACGGCCTGATGCTCCGCCACGGAGTCACCGGCCTTGACGAGCCACTTCACGATCTCGCCCTCGGCGATGCCTTCGCCGATGTCGGGCAGCTTGAATTCGAGCGCCATGGTTGGAGTGGGGTTCGCGGTCTAGAAGCGGGCCACGCGCTCGATCGCATCGAGCACGCGCCGGTGGTCGGGCAGATAGTGGTGTTCGAGCGTGTTCGGGAAGGGCGTGTCGAAGCCGGTCACGCGCACGACGGGCGCCTCCATGTACTCGATCGCGTGCTCGGCGATCAGCGCGCTGATCTCGGCGCCGAAGCCGCAGAAGCGCGGCGCCTCGTGCAGCACGACCACGCGTCCGGTCGACTTCGCGTGCTCGAGCACGCCCTCTTCGTCGAGCGGCAGGAGCGTGCGCAGGTCGATGACGCGCGTCTCGATCCCACTCGCGGCGGCCTCCTCGGCCGCCTTCTGGGCGACCGGCACCATCGCGCCGTAGCAGAACACGACCACGTCCTTGCCGGCCCGCGCCTCGCGCAGGGTCGAGAGCTCGACCTTGTAGTGCCCCTCGGGCACCTCACCCTTGACCGAGCGGTAGAGCGCCTTCGGCTCGAGGAACAGCACCGGGTCCGGATCGGCGATCGAGGCCAGCAAGAGGCCCTTCGCATCGTGCGGCGTCGAAGGCACGACGACCTTCAGGCCGGGCGTGTGGCAGAAGTAGGCCTCGCCCGACTGGCTGTGGTAGAGCCCGCCGCGGATGCCGCCGCCGTAGGGCGTGCGGATCACGAGCGGCGCCGTGTACTGGCCGCCCGAGCGGTAGCGCAGCTTGGCGGCCTCGCTGACGATCTGGTCGAAGGCCGGGAAGATGAAGTCCTGGAACTGGATCTCGGCCACCGGCCGCAGGCCGTTCATGGCCATGCCGATCGCGGCGCCGATGATGCCGTCCTCGGAGAGCGGCGTGTCGAAGCAGCGCTTCGCGCCGAACTCCTTCTGCAGGCCTTCCGTGGCGAGGAAGACCCCGCCCTTCTTGCCCACGTCCTCGCCGAAGACGAGCACGCTGGCATCGTCCTTCATGGCCGTCTTGAGGCCGTCCGTGATCGCCTGAAGCAGTGTCAGTGTTGCCATGATTCGTGTGCCCTAGAGCGGGAAGGCGCCTTCGCCGGCGGCGGCTCCGCCGCGGCGCGCGGCGAGGTCGAAGGCCTCTTCGCCTTGTTTCCGGATGTGCGCGGGGAGCGTCGCGTAGACGTCCGAGAAGATCGTCTCGAGCCCGGGATGCCCGACCTGCTCGGCCTGCTTCACGGCGGCCGCGATCTCGGCCTCGACCTCGGCCTTGAGGGCCGCGTCCTTGCTGGCGTCGAGCAGCCCGGCCTTGGTGAGGTAGCGCCCGAAGCGCGGCAGCGGATCGCGCGCCTTCCAGTACTCGACCTGCTCGGCCGGCACGTAGCGCTTCGGATCGTCGGAGGTCGAGTGTCCGCCCATGCGGAAGGTCTTGGCCTCGATCAGGGTCGGTCCGCCGCCGGCGCGCGCGCGCGCGACCGCCTCGGCCGTGACCTTGCGCACCGCCAGGAGGTCGTTGCCGTCGACCACCACGCCGGGCACGCCGTAGGCCTCACCCTTGATCGCGAAGCCGTCGCTGGCGGTCTGCTCCTCGGTCGAGCACGAGATCGCCCAGCCGTTGTTCTGGCACAGGAACACGACCGGCGACTTCCACACGCCCGCGAAGAGCAGGCCCGAGTGGAAGCCCAGGCTCGACGTGCCGCCGTCGCCGAAGCTCGTGAGCACGACCGTGTCCTCGCCGCGCAGCTGCGCCGCGTAGGCCGCCCCCACCGCCTGCGGCACGTGCGTGCCGATCGGCGAGCTGATCGAGACGAACCGAATGGGTTGCGTGAACGAGAAGTGCACCGGCATCTGCCTGCCGCGCGCGCTGTCCAGCGCGTTGCCGAACATGTTGTGCATCATCTCGACCGGCTTGACGCCGTGGTACAGCGCCATGCCGAAGTCGCGGTAGCTCGGGAAGATCCAGTCGCTCTTCCTCAGCGCGCTCGCGGCGCCGACCTGGGTGGCCTCGACGCCCTCGTTCGGGATCGAGAAGCCGATGCGGCCCGAGCGCTGCAGCTTGAGGCAGATCGCGTCGAAGGCGCGCACGGCGAGCATCGTGCGGTAAGCGTGCAGGAGCTCGGCCGCGTCGACCTTCTCGTCGAAGCCGCGCACGCCGCCGTCCGGCTGGATCACACTGACGGGCTCGTTGCTGGTCATGGTCATCGCTGTGGGTCCCCGTGCTGGCGCTCACGCACCATCTTCTCGAAGAAGAACTCGCCGGCCTTGTAGCTCGAGCGCACCAGCGGCCCGGAAGCCACGTAGCGGAAGCCGAGCGACTCACCGAGCTCGCGGTAGCGCTCGAAGCGCGCCGGCTCGACGTATTCCTTGACCGGCGCGTGGTTCTCGCTCGGCCGCAGGTACTGCCCGAGCGTCACGAAGTCGACGCCGGCGGCACGCAGGAGGTGCAGCGACTCCTCGACCTCCTCGTGCGTCTCGCCCAGGCCCAGCATCAGCGACGACTTCGTGAAACCGTCGGGCACGAGCGCCTTCGCGCCGCGCAGGGTCGCGAGCGAGCGCTCGAACGAGCAGCGCGGGTCGCGGATCTTGCGCTGCAGGCGCGGCACGACCTCGACGTTGTGGGCCAGGACATCGGGACGCGCGGCCATCAGGAGCGCAAGCGGTGCGTCGGAGTAGTCCGGGATCAACGTCTCGACCACGGTCCCGGGGCTCTGGCGGCGCACCTCGCGCACGCACTCGGCGTAGTGTCCGGCGCCCCCGTCGGCGAGGTCGTCGCGATCGACCGAGGTGATCACGACGTAACCGACGCCCATGGCCGCGACCGCCTTGCCCACGTTGCACGGCTCGTCGGGATCGGGATGGGCCGGCGCCAGGTTCGTCTTGACGGCGCAGAAGCGGCACAGACGCGTGCACTCGTCCCCCAGCACCATCAAGGTCATGGTGGCGTGCCCGCCGGCCCAGCACTCGCCCACGTTGGGGCAGCGGGCCTCCTCGCAGACCGTGTGGAGTTTGAGCTCGCGCGCCAGATTCTTGAGGCGCGCATAGCCCTCCCCGCCGGGCAGCGGAACCTTCAACCAGGCCGGCTTGCGGGCCGGCAGCGAGGGCTCGGCAGGGGGGGTGGCCTGGGAGGACATGGAGGACCGGGGGAAAGACCGGAAAGGTAACAAAAAGCGGTCGGTCGGCACCCGATCTAGGGAGGCAATCCCCCGCCGCCGAACCGGGGCGTCCGCCCGGCTCTGGCCCGGGGGGGTGCCCGGCCGGCACCGCTGCGCCCGGAGCGGGGGTGACGCCGATGGATCCGCTCGCCTCCGCATCGCTCGCGACGCTCGCGCCTCTGCCCGAGGACGCGGCGGGGCTCGAGCTCACGCTCCTCATGCCGTGCCTCGACGAGGCGCGCACGGTCGGAGCCTGCGTGACCACCGCGCGACGCTTCCTCGCGCGCCACGGAATCGCCGGCGAGGTGCTCGTGGCCGACAACGGCAGCAAGGACGACTCGCTGGCGGTCGCCGAGCGGGCCGGTGCGCGCGTGGTGCGGGTGAACGAGCGCGGCTACGGGCGCGCGCTTGCGGCCGGCATCCGGGCGGCGCGCGGACGCTACGTCGTGATGGGCGATTCGGACGGAAGCTACGACTGGTCCGGAGTGATGCCGTTTCTCCAGCTCCTGCGCGGCGGGCACGAGCTCGTGATGGGCAATCGCTTCCGCGGGGGAATCGAGGCGGGCGCCATGCCTTTCCTGCACCGCTACCTGGGGAATCCCGCGCTGACAGCCATCGGCCAGCGCTTCTTCGGCAGCCCCTGCGGCGACTTCTACTGCGGACAGCGCGGCTTCACCCGCTCCGCGGCCTTGCGCATGGACCTGCGCACGGGCGGGATGGAGTTCGCGCTCGAGATGCTGGTCAAGGCCAGCCTGCTCGAGATGAAGGTGGCCGAGGTACCCGTGGTGCTCGCCCCCGATGGAAGGGGACGGCGCTCGCACCTGCGCACCTGGCGCGATGGCTGGCGGAGCCTGCGCTTCTTCCTGCTGTACTCCCCGCGCTGGCTGTTCCTGTTGCCGGGCCTCGCGTTGATGGCACTCGGACTCGGCCTGGGTGCCTGGCTGGTGGGTGGTCCGCGCGCCGTGTGGGGCGTGACGCTCGACGTCCACACGTTGCTCTACTGCTCGGTGGCGGTCAGCCTCGGCTTCCAGCTCGTCGCGTTCTTCCTGTTCGGCAAGGTCCTGGCGGTGGTCTCGGGCCTGCACCCGCCGGGACGCGCGCTCGAGCGCGCCATGCGCGCCGTGCACCTCGAGCACGGCCTCCTGGCGGGCACGCTGCTGGCAACGGGCGGCCTGTACGGATCCTGGCGAGCGACGCTAGGCTGGGCGCGCGGCGCCTTCGGCGCTCTGGATCCGTTCGAGGTGATGCGCACGACGATCCCCGCCGCGTTGCTCCTGACCCTCGGCCTGCAGGTCGTCTGCTCGAGCTTCTACTTCAGCCTGCTACGCCTGCAGTGGCACGCGCGCTTCGGCACGCGCGAACGCGCGGACACATGAACTCCGAGCCGACGTGCGCCCTCCGCCTCCCGCGCGGATGGGCCTGGAGCCTTGCGGCGCTCGTGATCCTGCTCGGGGTGCTGGTGCGACTGCGGCACCTGGACGAGAGCACGCTGTTCATCGACGAAGGTGAGTCCTGCATCAACGCGCTCTCGATCCTCGAGCACGGCTACCCCGCCGACAGCTACCTCGGCCTGCCCGTCTTCGAGAACACGCTGACCGAACCCTGGCCGGAGCACGCGGAGTACGAGTTCCGCGACACGAGCTACTCCGCGCGTGGAATGGCGGTCTACCACGGGTGGTTGCCCCTGTACGCGATCGCCCTCTCGCTGCACCTGCACGGGATCGGCCCCGACCGGCTGCTGGAGGTGCCCCGCGTACAGCACGCTCCGCACGAGCTGCGCCAGCGCATCCGTGCCGCACGCCTGCCCGCGGTGTTCTTCGGCGCGCTGTTCCTCCTGGTGCTGTTCCTGGCCGGCCGCGATCTGCATGGCGAGGTCGCGGGTCTCGCGGCCCTGACGCTGGGGGCGGGCTCCCCGAAGTGCATCTGGATCGCACAGCAGGCGCGCTACTACTCGGCGGCTCTGGCGCTCTCGACGCTGTGCGCATGGCTCATCTGGCGCGCCGCACGCTCGGGCCGCCCGCGCGAGCACGTCCTCGCCGCGACGGGACTCGTGCTCCTGTTCCACACCTCCAGCCTGGCCTTCGCGATCCTCTGTCTGGCGGGTCTCACACTGCTGCCGCGCCTGCTCCGACATCCTCGCTGGAAGCGGAGCTTCCTCCTCGCAGCCGCGCTGCTCACGGCCGGCATCCTGCCCTGGCTGCTGTGGACCGGCTATCTCGCGCACTCGGCCCGGATCCCGATGGCGCGCACGTTCCTGGAGGCGCGCGATTACTTCCTGTACCTGCGGGGTGTACCCGAGCTCGTGGCCGGCGCGGCCGCGGCGCTCGGACTGTTCACCCTGGCGTGGAGCGGACGCAAGCGACTGCCCGCGCGCCTGGCGGCGCCGCTGGAGGAAGCCGCGGGCGCGGTCGGCTGGCTGACGACCTGGACCGTGGCCGGCTACCTGGGCTTCCAGCTCTTCGTGCCGGTGGCGAGCTGCTCACTCGGGCGCCTGACCCACAACCTGCTCGCCGGCCCGATCCTGCTCGGCGGCGTCGGCCTCGGCCTGCTCGCACGTCTCGTCGGCCCGCTGCTCGCCATTCCACTGGTCGGCGGAACCCTGCTCGCTGCCCTGCTCGCAAGCGGTGGATTCCTGACCCGGCAGCGCCGAAATCCGTACGAGAGCGAGGCGGTCCTGCAGGTCGTCGAGGCCCTGCGCGCGCATCCATTCCGGGCCGACACGCGCCTCTATTCGCTCCCCTACCAGCACTTCTGCTTGACCTACTACACCGGACTGCCGGTGCAGAGCATCGCCCCCGTCCGGCGCGCCTTCCTCGACTCCTACGCGGGCGAGATCCTGATCCTCGAGACGACGAGTCGCGTGGCGCCGCCGCAGGCCGTGGCGATCCAGGCCGTGGCCTCCGCGCAGGGACTCACGCTCGGGCGTCCGGAAGCGCGCGCCTGGGGCGGCCCGTTGATGCGGGCGATGGTGCGGGCCGAACTCGCGCCGCTCGTGGCCGAGGTGCGCGAGGACCCCACACCGCGACCGAGCTGGCTGGACGCGGTCGCACGGGATCTCCTGCGCGAAGAGCCGACGTGGCCGCAGGGGCGCTTCGACTACGCGCTCGACAACCCGGCCCTGTTCACGACGCCTGCACGCCTCTCGCTCGACGAGTTCTGGCCGCGCTTCTTCTACGCCTTCGTGAACCCCGAGGAGCGCATCGGCCCGGGCTTGAACTACGCCGGACGTCTGGCCGAGGCCCGGGCCTGGATCCTGCCGAGTGCCTGGGTCTGGTTGCACGTTCCAGCGCGGCTCGACGCGTCCGGGGCCGACACCTGAAGAGGCTCAGCGCGCGTCGGCCGGCTGGATCCGCAGGCGCACGCCCTCGGGGAGCTCGTCCGCCTCGACCTTGCCGCTGCCGTCCAGGTCCCAGCGCCCGAGGAAATCGTCGGCCAGCGCGTCGACGCCCGTGTCCTCGAGGCGCGCGATCGCGCGTCCGAGTTCCTCGCGCGTGGCGCGCTGGTCGGAGTCCGCGTCGAAGTACCGCAGCAGGTCGGGCCGCGCGCGCAGCTCGCGCTGATCGAGGCGCTCGTCTCCGTTGCGGTCGAACTCCGTCAGCAGGGTGTCGATGCGCACGCCGGGGGGCAGGAGCGCCAGGCCGAGGCGCCGCGTCGGCCACTCGGAACCTGCGAGCACGAGCCCACGCTCGCGCTGGTACGCCTCGCCGGGGGCGAGCAGGCGCACGAGTCCGTCGCGGTCGGCATCGAGTGCCTCCCACTCCGGATCGGCCAGGCGGAACTCGCGCGCGGCCACCTTCCCGTCGCCATTGCGGTCCACGGTCCGGAAGAGGGCTTCCGCCGCGGCGTCGGCGAAGCGCAGCTCGCGCAGGGCACCGGGGTGACGCGCGAGTTCGTCGCGCGTGAGGTGCCCGTCCCGGTCGAGGTCGAGCGCCGCGAAGGTCGCGCGCTCGGCCTCGGCGCGCGAGAGACCGCCGTTTCGATCGCCATCGAAGGTGTAGGGATCGACTCCGTCGAGCAGGCGCGCCAGATCCCCGTCGGCCAGAGTGCGCGCGGCGAGCAGCGGCGCTTCACGGGTCGGGGAGACCGCGGGCTCCACACCGAGCAGCTCGCCCGCGCGCGCCAGCTCGAGCAACGTCACGCGCCCGTCCGCGTCGCGGTCGGCGCCGCCGCTGCCCGAGGCCGCGAGCTCGGGACCCTCGAGGCGCCCCGAACGATCCCGGTCGTGGGCCTCGAGATGCAGCCGCGCGGTCTCGCCGAACGACTCGGGGGCCGAGCGCGCGAGATCGGTGCCGAGTTCCTCGGCCTCCACCGCCAGGATGCCCTCGATCTCGGCCCGCCAGGCCCAGCGCGAGGGCGCATGGCTGACGTCTTTCAGCACCTGACCCTCTTCGTCGACCATGCGGTCCAGCGCGAACTCCTCCACGGCCGCGGCGAAGCACGCCTTCATGCCCGGCAGCGTGCCGACCTGCGCCGGCTCACGCGAGTTGGTCACGTCGCCGAGGTAGGCACCTTGCTCGCCCGAGACGATGGCGATGCGCCGACGGGTCGGATAGCTGTAGTAATCGGCCACGACGAGGTGCTCGCTCGCCAGACCGGCATTGACGCGCTGCAGCTCGCGGCGCGGGATGCGCTGCGGGTCGGAGACGTCGATCAGCGTGAGGGTCGAGCGCTGCGCCTGGCCATTGTCGCGCTCGCTCAGCACGTAGGCATAGTCACGCTCGGCCGTGCGCGTGCCGCCCTGCGGATCGGCCAGATCCACCTGCGAGAGCAGCGCGAGCCCGCGGAAGCGCACGTTCGTCTCGGGCTGGGAGCGCGTGCGCTCTTCCCCCGTGGGGTGCAGGACCTCGGGCAGGCTCGCCTCGGTGACGTCCACGAGGTAGAGGCCACGCCGCCGGTCGAGTACGGCCGCCAGGTTCCGCGCCGGAGTGCGCTCATCGATGGGCACGTCGTCCTTGGCCAGCGGCCGGCTGTACTGGAACAGCGTCTCGACCGCGATCGCCTCGTTGAGATTGCGCCCCTCGCCGTTCAGGTCGAGCCGTGCAAGCAGGCGCGGCGCGAGCGGTGCGCGCACGTCCACGATGGCGAGCCCCCCCGGCCCGTCGGCTACGTAGGCCCAGGGCCAGCGCACATCGACGTCGTGAGCATCGAAGGTCGCGAGCAGGCCGACGCGCTCCGGCTGCGCCGGGGCGGAGACGTCGTAGATGCCGAGCCCGCCTGCGCCGTCGGCGACGTAGAGGTGCGCGCCGGCGAGCTCGAGCGCGCGTGGATTGACGCTCGCCACGAAGGCCACGCGCCGCGGCCGCAGCGGATCACGCACGTCGAGCACGTGGATCCCGCGCCCGCCCTCGGCCGCGAAGAGGAACTGCGCATGCCCCTGCAGGGGATCGACCTGGACGGCGAGGTCCACCACGTCGGGCAGGACGAACTTGTGCAACGGAACCGAGCGCGTGAGCTCGTTGCGGTCCACGGCGATGGTCTCGATTCCGCGCCGGTCGGCGACGAAGGCGAGCTGCCGCGCGAGGCGGAAGTTGGCCGAACCGAGGCCCCAGGTGGCCGGGCTGCGGTGGCACTCCACGCAGGCCCGAGCGGTCGGACGCGTCGAGTGCGGCTGGTGGTGGATCATCGTCATCCCGGACAGCCCGGCGGCCGTCACGGGCATGACCTGGTCGAGCACGAGCTGCCCCTCGGCGTCGGTCACGCTCCCCATGGTCGAGAAGCCCGTCAGGTACGGAGACCAGGCGCCACGCTCGTTCTTGCCGAGGTACAGGCTCTTCCAGGTGGCGAAGACCTTCTCCTGCGTCGTGACGCGTCCCGGAGTCCGCTTGCCGCTCAGGAGATCGAGCTGGGTGAGCTGCTCCTGGCGCGAGAAGTGGAAACCGAGCAGGTTCGTGTTCCAGCCGGCGTGACAGGCATAGCACTCGAGGCCCTCGTGCACCGCGGTCATGGCCCGCGCCGCGTCGCGGTTGAAGGACGCATGCGTGGGATCGACGAGCTCCGCAACCTGCGGCACGACGTGCTCGCGTCCATCGACCTTGCTGGTCAGGATCACCTGCTGGCCCTCACGGCGCAGGTGCTCGAGCGGCGTGCCGCGCTCGGTGACGAGCGAGGAGGGCTCGCTGAACGTGCCGTGGCAGGCACTGCACGAGATCTCGACCGCGTGCTCCATCTGGCCGTGCAAGCGCCCGTCCCCCATCACGTCCGAGAGCGTGTGGCAGTCGATGCAATGCAGGCCCTTCTCGTGGTGGATGTCGGGCGGCACGATCGCCGGGTCGTTCAGATAGAAGGCGCGATTCAGCTGCTGGCGCGTCGTGCCGGGGATCTCCGGGCCGCCGGGCGCATTGGGCGGAAGCTGCGAGAGACCGCGAAAGTGCAGCCCGATCGAGGCGTCGCCGTAGTGGCAGCTCGTGCAGGTCTGCGTGGTCGGCGCGGCCGTCATGCGGTGCTCGCGCGGATGACCGGGCTCGGACCGCCGGGCGGTCGGGTCAGCGCTCCTGGACAGCCCGTCCACGGCGTAGCCTACGTGGCACGCCGCGCAGCCGGCACCACGGTAGTCACCGTCGAAGCCCACCCGCCCGCGCACGGCACGCCCCTCGGACCACAGGTGGCACTGCATGCACTCCTTGCGGGGCAGATCGGTGAAGTGCGTGGCGAGTTCGTCCCGCGCCAGGCGCTCCTGGAAGGGCGGCACCTGCTGCAGTTCGCGCATAGCTCCGCCCGGGTGCGGCGCGCCCGACTCGGCGAAGACCCCGTAACGGCCGCCGCGCTCGGGCGACAGCCCCATCTCGTAGAAGCCGTCCGAGAGGTGACCGGCCGTCGTCCCGTGCAAGCTGACGCGCAGGTTGGCGCAGGCCTCCGCGTGACAGGTCCCGCAGGTGCGCGCCACGACGCGCAGATCCATCGGATTGCGGAACTGGAGCCAGGCGAGATCGCGCTCGAGGGGCAGAACGCGCTCGTCCTCGGCGCGTGTGGCCGGCGCCTTGACGTGCGCGGCGGACAGGCTCGTCGCCGTGGCATCGCCGCCGTGGCAGTCCACGCACGAGAGGCCGGCCTCGGGGTGCATGTCCTCGAGCCCCGCATGGCAGGTGGTGCAGCCGTTCGTGCGCGCCTCGGCAGTCCGCTCCCGCTGCGAGTCCCGCGCCGCCCCCGAGCGCACGAACCAGCCCGAGAGCACCAGCCAGAGCAGGAAGCCGAGGAAGAGACCGCTGCGCAAACGCATGAGACGGCCTCGCGCTGGGCTCAGGCGTAGAGCTTGGGCAGACGGGCTCCGCGCGCGTAGCGCGCCTCGGCGCCGAGCAGCTCGCAGACCGTGCTGCACACGTCGATCGTGCGCACCTCTTCGTTGACGACCTCGCCGCGCCGGAAGTCGGGCCCGGCGCAGACCATCGTCACGTAGCGGAAGTCGTCCGAGCCATCCCCGTGGTCGAGCCCGCGGCGCGAGTTCAGGTCCGCGTCACGGCCGAACTCGGGCACGACCAGGATCGAGGTGGTCTCGGCCAGCTCGCGGTCCCGGCGCAAGCTGTCGAGCAGCTGTCCGAGCATCTCGTCGTTACGGCGGATCACCTGCACGTAGTTGTTGAAACTCGCATGGGCCACGTCGGCATCGCGCAGGACGACGGAGAGGAAGCGCGGACGGAAGACCGCCAGCAGGTTGCGCGCCACCTTCAGGGCCTTCGCGTCGGCTGCGCCGATGCCGTTCAGGTCCTGCGTCCCGCGCTTGAGTTCATCGAGCAGGAAGCGCTCCACGCGGGCCGCGGTCTCGGCCTCCTCGACGCGCTCGCGGTCGGCCCCGCCGATGGCGCCGCGCATGCGCTCGAGCAGCGCGAGCTCCTCGGGCGGCATCTCGCGCGGGCGGCCGTAGGCGTCGAGGACGCCCTTGAACTCCGCGTTGAAGATCCCGTCGCCATCCAGGCTGCTGGCGCCGAAGGCGGCGCCGTACTCGGGGTGGAGGCTGTAGGAGACGTTCGACTCCTGGGCCCCGCCCGAGGTGCTGATCCACACGTCTCCGGCGGACCACCCGAGATCCTTGCGCAGGTACTCGAACAGGGTCGGATCCGTACCGCGCGCGTTGTCGCGGATCCCGCGCGCCTCGCTGATCCCCGTGAAGATGGAGAGCGTGGCGCCGAAGTGGCCGAGGTTCGAGGCCCGCGTGCGCGGAAAGCTCACGCCCTCGGAGGCGAGCCGCATCAGATTGGGGACGTTGGCCGGCGTGCCGAAGGTCTCGCGCGTGCGGATGCCGCCCGAGAAGCTCACCACGAGCATGCGCTTCGTCTTGCGCCCGAACGGCGCGAGGGCGCGCGCGGGCAAGGCCAGCGCGGCTGCCCCCAGCGCGGCTCCGGTCAGTAGGTTCCTCCGGTCGAGTCGACTCAAGCGATCACCTGCCTTGGTTCACCAGGTCTGGTACTCGGGATGGGAGACGATAGCGTACAGCACGGTGGCTGGCCGACAGGCGGGGTCAGCGAAGGCTGCCTGGAATTCGGCGCTCTCGGCCGCCGTGATGGAACGGCCGAGCAGGCGCTCGAAGCTCTCGGAGAGCCAGGCTCCCGGATCGGGAATCGCCGCCCGTTCGGGCACCGGCACCTGGCCCGAATCCAGCATCAGCCGCGCGACCAGGGCCCGCAACGGCCGGGAATCCGCCAGCCCATCCAGGGCGCTGCGCAGGCGCTGGCCTTCCTCGAACTCGGGTAGACGCCCCTGCAGGTCCACGAACAGGGTGCGGACGAAGAGGCGGTTGGTCAGGGGAAGACGGCGACCGAGGCGCTCCTCGTAGGCCGGCGAGGCGAGCCACTCCTGCACGATCGCGGGGTAGGCGCGCGGCTCGGCCTGGAGCCGCCGGGCCTGGGCCTCGAGCCCCTTCGGTTCGATTGCGCGGCGCACGAGACGCTCGTACTCGCGGGCCAGAAAGTGACGCAGGCAGCGCGGGTCCTGGATGGCAAGGTGGACCACATCGGCCTGCGAACTGCCGGCCTGCCCGAGGAACTTGCCGGAGGCTCCGTCGTAGAGCCGCTTGCCGATCTCGAGTTCGCGCGGGAGCTTCTGCACGGTGAGCCCGAGCAGTTGCTCCATCACGACCGACACGAACGTGTCCGGCCCGGGATTGCGGCGGTCGAAGCTGGACGACAGGCAGATGCGATGCAGGGCTTCCACCACTCCGACCTTCTGCCCGGCCAGATCCGCGGGGAGATCGGTGACCCCCTCCGTCTCGGGCCGGAAGTTGTCGATCAGCAGGAAGTAGTAGAGCTGTTCCTCGAGCCAGTTCTGCCAGAAGTCGACGCGCCCGAGCAGCTCGGCTGTGACTTCCGCGCGCGCACGACCACCCCAGGCCGCGCGTTCCGCCGCCAGCGGCGGCCGGCCGAGAAGGTCGATCGCCAGGCTGCGCCAGACCCCGGACTCCGGAACGGTAGGGCCGGGCCGCCCGCTGAGCACGGAGCCGGCCGAGGGAAGGATGGGGTACGGGCCGGAGAAGGGCATCGCGCTGCGACTCTAGCCAGGAAGATGCCGGCGGAACCCGGAGCGCCGGGATCTTTGCCCCGAAATCGAAGCTGCGCGCACCAGTCCGAGCGGGCCCCCCGGGGGGCGTACGCCCCGCCCTCCGGCGCGGACGCAAGAGCGGCCCTCTCCGCTGGAGTCGTTGCGGCCCGCAAGGACTCGAGGAGAGGCAGATCAGTTCAGGAAGGGCTCGAGGTCCCGCCGCAGGGTCGGGGTACCGAGCTTGCTCAGGGCCCGGACCTGGATCTGGCGCACGCGCTCGACGCTGACACGGAGCCTGTCGGCCACTTCCGCCAGGGTGAACTCGCGCTCCTGCCCCAGCCCGAAGCGCAGCTGCAGCACCAGTCGTTCACGGTCGTTGAGCTCGGCCATGGCGGCTTCGAGCCCGGACTCGAGCGAGACGTCCTCGACGGTGGGCTGATAGGGCTCTGGCGCGTTCGCATCGACCAGGAGGTCGCGCAGGCGTGCCCCCTCTTCGCGGTCCTCTCCGTCGGCATCGAGAGAGTAGCTCGAGCGCGCGGCGCCCAGAGCACTGGAGATCAGCCCCGCATCGAGCTCAGCCAGGGGGGCAATCTGCTCCGGAGTCGCGTGGGCATCCCCGAGGCGCATCGTGGCCTGGTGGATGCGCTTCATGGCCTTCTGCAGGTAGACCGGCACGCGCACGGTGTGCCCGTGGTTGTACAGGAAGTTGCGGAAGGCCTGGTTCAGCCAGTGCACCGCGTAGGTGCGGAACAGCAGCCCGCGGCGCCAGTCGAAGCCATCCACGGCGCGGAAGAGCGAGACACACCCCTCCTGGATCAGGTCCAGACGGCTCGAGTGCAGCTGGGCGTAGCGCTCGACGTTGATCAGCACGAGGTAGAGGTTGCGCTCGACCATCTCGCTGCGCAGAGCGTGCAGCTCGGTCGCGCGGCGGGCCAGGAGCCGCGAGGTGGGGCTGCACTCGCGCGCGGCCTTGGTGTGACGCAGGCGAGCGAACTCGATGCGCCGGGCCAGGGCCGCCTCCTCCTCCCTCCCCATGGTGAGGATCAGATCGACGTCGGCCTTGAACTGCTGGACGAACGACGTCTTGAGGGGCGCCGCGCCCTTGCGCCAGGACTGGGGGTCACGGATCTCGAGGTCGGCCTGCTCGCGATCGAGATGCTCGATCCACTCCTGGGCGAGCGCTTCGAAGCGCTCGGGAGCCTGTGCGGCCGGGGCCAGAACACGGTCCAGTTCGGAGAGGGGGAAGAGCTTGTTCACGTGCGATGCCTCCTTGGACCGCACCCGTTCCCCCCCGGGTTTGGTCGACGGCGGTTAGAGCGGGAAACTTGCTCCCCTCCGTACGCACGAGGCGGAAAAAAGGACGCCACCCTTCTCGAAAAACTCGGGTCAGGAGCCCGAGGGACCCGCCCGGACCTGCACTCCGGGCGAGATCGTCAGATCTGGATGTTCAGCGGCTTCAGCACCGCGATCCCGAACACGATCGAGGCCAGGAAGAACACGAGCAGGACTCCGCCCGGACCTCCGGGCAGCCAGCCGAGGTCGCGGTCGGGATAGGCGAAGCTGACCGAGGCGATCGGGGAGTCGGGAGAGAAGGTCGGCTCGGCCGGCCAGAGCCACGAAGCGAAGAAGCTCGAGACCCGCTCGGGCTGCATCTGGCGCGGGGCCTCGTCTCCGGCCACGACGACCTTGGTTCCGATCTCGGTGCCCGCGGACAGGAAGCGGATCTCGCCCGTGCCGGGCGCGATCGCCGCGAACTCGAGGATCGCGATCCCGTCGCGCGCGTTGCGCGCCAGCGGGGACAGCGCGACGAGGTGCGGGGGCAACTCGACGGTCAGGGCCGCGACCTCGCCGGCGCGCTCGGGCTTCATGTGGAGCTCGAGCGTGCTCCCGCGACCGGGGAGCTGGGCCTGCACCTCGGCCACGTGCTGCACCGGCAGCGGTGCGAAGGCGTAGCGCACGACGAGCTGCGAGGCGATCAGCACGAAGGGCACGAACAGGGGCAGGATAGGCCCGAAGTTCAGGCCCAGGTACTGGAAGTTGCGCAGCAGGATCGCAACCACCGACCGGAAGACGATCACGAGATCGTCCTGGTAGATGCGGATCGCGATCATGTGCCCCTTGATCTTCTCCTTGGCCGACTTGATGCCGGCCTGCCAGCTGATCTGCTTGAAGAGCAGAAGCGCCAGCACGCCGAACACGCCGCTCGTGAGGATCAACGCCGTGACGTCCCCCATCAGATCGAGGGGCTTCAGCAGGACGTCGAAGAGCGCGGTGAAGGCGGCGTGGACGGCGTTCATGGAGACGATCCGGAACTAGCTGATGTAGCCGAGGCCCTTGAGCTTCTCGACGATGTCGGCGTCGGACTTGGCGCCCTCGAAGTGGGCGAGTTCCTTCTCGAGCACGTGCACGATGAACTCCTCGTGCGAGGCGTACCCGGCCACCTCGGCCACCTTCTTGATGCGCTCGATGAGGTCAGCGTCGAGCTTGATCTTGTTTCCACCACCGAACATGGGAGTCTCCTTGAGTCTGGGGTCTTGGGGTCACTCGAGCACCGGGGAGCCCTTCATGCTCTCCGGCGGCTCGATGCCGTACTGGCGCAGGACCTCGACCGTGAGGTCCTCGAGCTTGAACTTGCCGTCCCGCACCGGACGGTTCGAGATCAGGATGCCCGGAACGACGTCCGGATGCATGAGGTGATTGCCGTTGAAGGTCCCGAGCGTGCCGTCGTGGCTGGCGGGCGAGTTGTCGACCAGGACCTCGTGGGGTATCCGACCGGTCGAGGACGCGTCCGAGTTGCCGTAGCCCGAGTCGTAACCCACCAGCATGTCGGGCGCCTCGGCCACGCGCTCGCCGCTGTAGACGTCACGCGCGAGGTCGCAAGCCAGTACCGGACGCTTGCCCGTCTGCGGATCGACGAAGGCCTCGAGCTTCGCCTTGATCTCGCGCAGCAGCGCCTCGGCTTCGCCGGCGGTCACGATGCCCGACTCGTCTTCCGCCGTGTGCGGATCGTCCGCCTCGCGCCCCGCCAGGTTCAGGTAGAGCCCGTTGAAGCCCATGCCGTAGGCCTTGGTGCGCGACCAGTCCACCTGCTTGCCCGAGATGTAGAGGTCTTCGTGCTCGGGATGGTCGGCCGGCAGTTCCTTGGTCAGCCCGTCCTTCATCACGAGGTAGCCGTTGTCGCAGAGCCACGTGTTGAGGCTGAACTCGCGGTGGTAGGGCGCGAAGCCGTGGTCGGACATGACCACGATCGTCACGTCATCGCCGAGCTGTTCGCGCACCCGGCCGAGCGCGGGGTCGAGGCGCAGGTACATGTCCTCGACCGTGTCGGCCAGGGTCGCGCCCTCGCGCCCCGTCCAGGCTGCCGCCGGCTTTCGGGCCAGCTCGGCGTCGTGGGCCGGATGCTCCTCATCGCCATGGCGCCACATCATGTGGCAGGCGAGGTCGATCTCGGAGAAGTAGAAGAACAGGAGCCCCTGCTTGCCCTGCTCGACGTAGCGCTCGAGCGCGTAGTCGAGCATGTCCATCGTCTCGTGGTGGATCAGGGTCACCTGCTGCATGAACTCGCCGTCGTCGAGCACGCCGTTCTTGAGCGCGTTGACGTCCTCGGCCATGCCCTGCGTGTAGTAGCGCCCGATCTCGCCGGCGAGCTCGGCACTGGCCTCGGCGGGCTCGGAGACCGGCACGGCGGGCAGCTCGGGGTCGAAGTTGACGGCCGAGGCGTACAGCTCGACCTCGGGTTCGATGCTGCGCAGGTAGAAGCGGCAGATGCCGCTCATGTTCATCATGCCGAGCGGCAGCATCTCGAAGTCGAGGCGCAGGAAGTCGCTCCACTCGCCCGGCTGGAGCACGACCTTCTCCTTGGACGCGCCTTCGCCGAGGTAGATGACGACAGAGTTCGTGTCGCGGTCGACGTAGAGCTTGAAGAGGTAGAGCTCGTTCGGGTTGTGCTCGACGAACGGGTTCGAAGGGCCGGAGATGCGCGTCTCGATCACGCCGTCGCGCGAGAACTCCTGCAGCTGCTCGGTCTTCGAGTAGCCGATCCGCGCCTTGCGCAGCGGATCGGTGGTGTAGAACGTGCACTGGCCGTAGGCCGAATCCAGGGCCGGGGTCATCATCCCCGAGAAGGAGACCCCTTCCGAGGCCTCGACCGGGAAGTTGGCCGGGATGCGCCAGACGTCGGCCGGCACGCCGTGCCGACGCAGGATCGTCCAGAAGGCCTCACCGGTGCGGTTCGACGGACTGTCCGCCCCGATGTCGATCTTGTACTTGCCCGGCAGGTCGAGCTCGAAGCCCGGCTCGATGCGCGTCGTCGAGGGCGAGGGCGCGCGCGTCACGAGGTCGCGGTGGATGAAGTCGAAGATCCCGTGGCCACCGGGGTTCATGCCGGTGATGAAGTTCGACCACGCCACCGGGCTCTGGGGCGGAGTGGAGGTCCCCAGCGAGTGGATCCCGCCGGCCTGCTCGATCAGCCAGCGGAAGTTCTGCATCCGCTCGGGATAACGCTGGATCACCTCGGCCAGGAGCTCCGGATCCATCCCGTCGACGCCCAGGATGACGAGCGGCTTCTTCAGAGCCGCCTCGGCCGTCGCGTAGGGATCCACGGGCGCGCGGCGCGGGATGGCCAGGAAGGCTCCCACGGCGAGGAAGGCGAGGGCAGGGTAGACGGTCCAGCGGGGCAGCATCATGTCACTTGCTCCCCACGAGTTCGGTGGCAGGCTTCACGCGCTCACCGGCCACGGGCGCCGGCCCGGCGAAGAGCTTGCGCCCCTGCATGTATCCGGGCGCCTGGACCCCGAACAGGTCGAGGGCGGTCGGCGCGAGGTCCAGCAGGTTGGGATCGTTGACGGAGATCTTCCTGTTGCACCAGAAGACGCCGGGAACGAGGCGCGGATCGACGCAGTGGTCGCCCGACCAGGACTTCGTGTTGTCCGTGAAGACCTCGCGCGAGACCGAACCGGTCGCGCAGTCCCAGGAGTGCCGGAAGCCCTTGTGGTATCCCACGAGGATCTCGGGCGCCATGTCGGCGTAGGGCCCCTGGTGGATCTTGCGTGTCACGAAGGCTTCCTTCACGACGTGCTCACCACTGGCGGGGTCCACGAGCTTCTCGAGCTTCGCCTTGATCTCGGCGCACAGGGCCTCGAGTTCGGGCCCCGGCTCGACGATGCCCTTCGCCTCGCGCCCCTTGCGGTTCACGAAGATGCCGGTGAGACCGAGCGTGAAGGCCCGCGTCTTCTCCCAGTCGACCTGGGCAAACCAGTCGCCGGAGATCTCCTGGCCTTCCTTCAGCACGAGATACCCCTCCTGCTTCAGCCAGGTGTTCAGGTTGACTCCGCGCCGGAAGTTGCAGAAGCCGTGGTCCGAGATGACCATCAGCACGGTGTCCTTGTCGTCGCCGAGCTTGGCGCGCACCTCGGCCAGGAGCTCGTCCATCTTGGCGTACACGTCGCGGATGACGTGCTTGTGCTTCTCGGTGTCCTTGCCCTTGTTCGCAGGGTGCGTCGGATCGAGGTAGCGGTAGAACATGTGGCAGATGCGGTCGGTGGTGTCGAAGACCACCGTGACGAAGCCGCGCTTCGTCTTCTCCAGCACATCCCAGAGCATCTTCTTGCGTTCCTCGTAGATCAGCCAGGACTGCTTGAGGAACGCCTCCTCGTCGATCACGCGCTCGTTCAGGGCCCAGGTGTCCTCGGCCAGCCCGAGCGTGGCATAGGAGCCCAGCGTCTTCGCCAGATAGATCGAGTACACGAACGGGTGCGAGATCGGCATCGCCGGCGCGTTCGGGTCGATGTTGATCGGCGTCACGTAGATCCCGATCGCGTCGCCTTCCCACTCCTGCACGTAGAAGCGCGCGATGCCGGTGCAGTTCTCGAAGGGGATCGTCAGCCAGGGCGTGTACTCACGCACCGCGACGGTCGCCTTCTCGGTGCCGACCTCGAAGGTGATCTTGCGCGCGGCCGCATCGAACGTGGCCTTGAACGGGCACTTCATCGCGTGCCCGTCCTTGCCGGGCGGCCCGGTCAGGTTCGACTCGATGCGGCCATCCTTGAGGCGCACCCGGTACTGCTGCCCGCCGATGTGCTTCTCGCCCTTGCGCTCGCGGGTCGTGTAGAAGGAGAACGAGCCCTGGGTGCCCTGCAGGTCGGGCACGCACATGCCCGCCAGGAGCGTCCCGTTCTTGAACTTCTGGGGCGGGAAGGTGATCGGGACGCGGATGATCGAGGACCAGACCCCCTGAGCGCCGAGCAACTTCCAGAAGGGCTGGCTCTTCTGCAGCAACCGGTAGACGGTGCGCTGCCCGAAGGGAACCTTGGCTAGCCCCAGGTTCAGCGTGCGCGGCATCGAGCGGATGTCCGTCGACGACAGCACCGGGAAGTAGCTGCAGGGATCGCGCGTGAGGAAGTCGTAGATGTTGTGGCGCGAGGCATCGACCCCGGTGGCGAACGTCGACCAGGCCACGGGCGAGATCGAGGGGTAAGCCGTGGCGAGCGAGTGGAAGCAACCTTCCTTGGCGAGCTTGTCGAAGTTCGGCATCAGCCCCTGGGCGGCGAACTCCTTGGCCAGGCCCGGATCGAAGCCGTCCAGACCGACCACGACCATGCGCTTGACCTTGGGCCGGGTCTTGCCGCGCCGCACCACGATGCGCACGACGGCCTTCAGCGGCCAGATCAGCACGATGCCGAAGGCCATCACGAAGGTGCCCAGCAGGATCAGCACGCTGCCCGCCGCGGCGAAGCCTGCACCGGGACCGATGTAGGCCGAGGCCGGCGCCGCGAGTAGCGCGGCCGCGGCCAGGATCAGGGCCGCACGCTGGATCCGCTTCGGGTCAGACATTCCGTTCAGGGGGTTGGGCCTCGCCGGATCGGCAAAGGCTGGGGCGGCCAGTCTATCGACCGCGAAGGGGTGACGCTGGAGCGGGGAGAGCGGGTAGTCGCGCAGGAATACGAACGGGGCGGCAGAAGGTTGGTCCCCCTGCCGCCCCGTGGAGAGTTGCGCTCCGCCCTACCGAGGGGTGGAAGCCGCTTCCGGCACGAGGCCGCGCTTCCGCAGGTAGGCGAGGATCTTGTCGGCCGACTGCTCGATGGACTCCTTCGAGGTGTCGCACAGGACCTCGGGATTCTCGGGCGCCTCGTAGGGGTCGCTGACGCCGGTGAAGTTCTTGATGATGCCGGCCTTGGCCTTCTTGTAGAGCCCCTTCGTGTCGCGGTCCTCGAGCACGTCGATCGGGCACTCGACGTAGACCTCGATGAACGGCGCCTGGGCCTTGCCGCGGATCTCGTTGCGGATGTCCTTGTAGGGCGAGATCGCGGCGGTGATCGAGACGACCCCGTTGCGCGCCAGGAGGTTCGCCACGAAGCCGATGCGGCGGATGTTCGTGTCGCGGTCTTCCTTCGAGAAGCCGAGCCCTTTGCTGAGGTTCTCGCGCACCTCGTCACCGTCGAGGATCTCGACCTTCTTGCCCGCCTCGCGCAGCTTCGGCAGCAGGTAGGTCGCCAGCGTGCTCTTGCCGCTGCCCGAGAGACCGGTGAACCAGAGCGTGAAACCCTTGTCGATCGCGTTCATGTCGTTACGTGTTCTCTTCCTTCGTTGGTCGTGTGGATCCCCTAGCGGATCTTGCCCTCGAGGTAGGGGACCTCGAAGCACTTCTCGTGCATGATCGGGCCGTGCCCGAAGTACCCCTGCTCACCGAAGAGCTCGCCGTGGTCGGCGGTCACGATGATGTAGGTGTCCTTCGGGACGAGGTCGTATAGCTCGGCGAAGACGCCGTCCAGGTAGCGCACCGTGTCGATCTGGCGCTCCCTCAGCTGGTCCATCTTCGCCTGATCGAAGAACTGGAAGGTCTCCTTGAAGTTGGGATTGCTCGGATCCCCCACCTCGTCGTTGAGCTTCTTGAAGACGCCGTTCACACCGCTGATGCGCGGCCACATCGAGGAGTCCTCGTCGGGCTTGGCGTACGGGTAGTGCGTCTCGCCCACGTTGAGCAGGTAGAACGAGGGCCGATCGCCCGCGAACTGCAGCGTCGGCAGCATCGAGCGCATGTCGTTGTGCTTGTCCATCAGCTGGAAGCTGTCGAACGAGCGGTTGACGCCCGTGCGCGGGTTGAGCACGGGCAGCGACACGCGCGCGTGGGTCGAATAGCCCAGGTTGTTGCGCAGGAACTCGGGCATCCACAGGCCCGGGACCATGGCCGCGAAGTCGATGCCGGTCGCGCCGAGGCGCCGGTTGAAGTTGAAGAAGTCCTCCTTGTAGTACTCCGAGGCGTACACGTTCTGGGGCGACGTGTGCGGCAGGAGCCCGGTCAGGAGGTTGTAGTGCGAGGGCGCGGTCCAGGCCGCGTAGCTGTAGCGCTTCTCGACCGGGCCGAGCTTCGTGATCGTCTTCGGCGCAGCCGCGACGAACGAGTCGAAGCGGCACGAGTCGAGGATCACGATCACGAAGTTGTTCTTGGCCTTCGGATCCGGCCGCGCGGCCGGCCCGCCCGGGCGCGGCATCGGTTTCGCCGGTCCCTTGGGAGCCGGCGCCGGCTTCTTCTTGAATGCGTCGAAGAGTCCCATCGCTACTTCTTCTCCTTGTCGACCTGCTGGTAGTGAGCGGCCAGGACCTTGGCGGTCGAGGGACGCATGACGCGCGCATCGGGGAACTCGCCCTTGCCGAGGATCTCGCGGATCTTCGTGCCCGAGATCGAGACCTGGGTCTTGCCGGGGTTCTCCTCGACGAGACCGACGCGGCCGATCTCCTCGAAGTAAGCGGCGAAACCGACGTTCACCGTCTGGATCGCGAGCTCGCCGCCGAGCTTCTTGAAGATCTCCTGGGCATCGAAGTCGCCCCAGATCGCGCTCTTGTCGTCGTAGGGCGCGTCGGCGTGCTTGCGCCCGATGATGAAGTGCGTGAAGCCGAGGTTCTGGCGGTAGATCGCGTGCATCACGGCCTCGCGCGGACCGCCGTAGTACATGCGCATGTCCAGGCCCACGAGGTGGAGTTGATCGTTCAGGTCCTGGCCCTTCGACTTCCACAGCGATTCATCCATGTCGCCCTGGCCGAGGAAGCGGCCTTCGACGAGCGACTCGTAGGTCTGCATGCGCACGTCGGCCGGCACGTCGTCGCCCTTCAGCTGACCGACGAGCGGGTTCAGGATGACTCCGGTCTTCTTGCCCGTCTTGCGCAGGATCGCCTCGGCCCCGAAGACCAGCGCGTACTCGTGCGCGCGGTGCAGAGGGTTACGCGTCTGGAAGGCCACGGACTGCTCGTAGCCCTTCTCCAGGAGGAGCTTGCGCGTCTCGTTCGGGCCGAGGATGCGCTTCGCGAAGGGACGCGTGTCCGTGAACGGGGCGAGGGTGATCTCGCCACCGACGAGCTTGGTGCGCGGGTCGCTGGTCCACAGGCGCGCGCCCGGATGGTCCTGACGGGTCGTCCCGTAGACCTTGGTGACGAACTCGGTCTTGTCCCAGGCGTAGACGGACTGGACCGCCAGCTTGCCGAAGACCTTGCCCTCGAAGGCCAGCGCGACCTCCGCGCCCACCTTCAGCTGCGCGGCTTCCGCGTCGCTGACGGGCAGCAGGATCGGGATCGACCAGGCCCAGGCCTTGCCGTTGCGCACGATCGCGCCCTGGTCGAGCGCCGAGCGGTAGTCCGCCTCGACCATCGGACCGGTGAGCGGCGAGAGCGTGCCGTCCCCGATGCGGTAGAGCGAGGTGCGGTCGTTGTCGTTGACGTCGAGCGCGAAGAGCTTCGACCAGGCCGCGAGGTCGGGCTGGGCGACGACGCGCGAGACCGGCTGGTCGAGACCGCCGTGGACCGGGGAGATGCGGACGAGGGTGGAGGTGGACATGGGTAGGGTGGCTCTCTGAATCGGCAGGAATCGGCTAGAGGTAGCCCAGGTTCTTGAGCTTTCGCTTCACGTCCTGGAGCTCCTCGTGGGTGAACTCGCGCGGCTGCTCCTCGGCCTCCCCCATCAGATCGCGCAGGACGTAGACGATGAAGTCGGTGGGAGAGTTGAAGCCGGAGCCCTCGACCACCAGCTGGACCTTGCGGTACAGCGGTCGGGGGATCTTGACGGTCACCTTGCTCTCTCTCACGCGCGTCCTTCCTGCCCCGTGGGGGCCCTGGGAGCCTCGGAGTGGGGCCGGCGAGGCTCCAGAGACACTCCGATCACACTCCAAACGTACTCCGATGAGAGCCCAGGACCCAGCCCGGCCCCACCCCGAACAGCGTAAGTCCATGCGAGAGATGAACTTGCGAGAGTTGCCCGGGGAGCCGCGTGCCTTGGCCCCTCGCGAGCGGCACACTTCCCCGTACTCCTGCGCCTACCCCTCGCCACCGACCCGCCACCGACCATGAAGAACGGACTCCTGCTCCCCCTCGCCTTGTGCCTCGTGACCGCCTGCGGCGGCGGTTCCGATCCCAAGGCCCTGACCGGCGAGGGCTCGGCGGCCCTCAACGCGGGCAAGTACCCCGAGGCGGTCGGGCACTTCGAGGAGGCCCTGGCGGCGATGGGCACGGACACGGCGAACCCGGACTGGATGCGCGCCAAGATGGGGCTCGTCCAGGCCCTGGTGAACACCGATGCGCCGCGCGCGAAGACCGAGTTCCTGGCGCTGGCCGCGGCCGGCAAGGCCAGCGACCGCGACTTCAGCACGATCGGCACCCTGCTGGCCGAGAAGGGCAAGCTGGCCGAGGCGACCGAGGTGCTCGAGGCCGGCATGAAGGCCCATGCCGAGTCGCCCCAGCTGCTCGAGCTGCGTGATCGCCTGGGCGACATCGCCAAGGAGAGTGGCTCGTCGGCTGACCTGGATGCCCTCAAAGGCCTGGGCTACGTGGGTGACTGAACGGAGCCCGCGACCGCCGCGCAACGAGTCCAGGTGCCTGGCCCTGGCGCGCCGGTCGCTTGAAGGACTGCCGCGTGCGGCCCCGGGGGCCCGCCAGGCCTCGGAAGTCGCCTGCGTCTCGCTTCAGCGCTGCCCGCCGGGCGCGTGGCTGTCCTCGAGCACGTTCTTCGTGAGCCAGGTCGTCAGGTAATCGTAGGCATCGTCGACCGAGTCCGTGCGGTGGAAGAGCGCCAGGTCGCGCGGATCGATCGTCGAAAACTCGACGAAGGGCTCGAACTTCAGGACCTTGTCCCAGTACGAGGTCCCGTACAGGACGAGCGCGCACTTCTTGCGGATGCGCTGGGTCTGGATGAGCGTCAGGACCTCCATGAACTCGTCCAGGGTCCCGAAGCCGCCCGGCATGATCACGAAGGCCTTGGCCAGGTAGGCGAACCAGTACTTCCGCATGAAGAAGTAGTGGAACTCGAAGGCCAGGCGGTGGGTGATGTAGGGGTTCTCGTTCTGCTCCTGCGGAATCGAGATGTTGAGGCCGATGTTCTCACCGCGGGCCTCGCTCGCACCACGGTTCGCCGCCTCCATGATGCCCGGGCCGCCGCCCGAGCAGATGACGAAGCGTCGGTCGGTGTTCGAGAGCGACTTCGACCAGGTGGTCAGGCGTGCGGAAAGTTGGCGCGTGTCCTCGTAGAAGCGCGAGAGCTCGAACTGCTTGCGCACCTTCTCCAGATCCTTGCCGGTGCGCTCGGCCTCGGCCAGACGCTTGGTGGCCTCCTCACGCGAGAGGATGCGCGACGAGCCGAACACCACGATCGTGTCGCGGATGCGCAGTTCCTCGAAGCGCGACTCGGGCTCGAGATACTCGGCCAGGATGCGCAGGCTGCGGGCCTTCTGGCTGTTCAGGAAGGCTTCGTTCTCGTAGGCCTTGACGGCCTGGAAGCGGCGTTCCTCCATGGAGTTCCGATCGGCGTTCGCGTGAGGGAAAGACGGGAGTCGGGTCGGCGAGCCTAGCGTCGAGGGCCGACCGTCTACAGCACGAAGCGCGTCAATCGGACTGCCGCAGCAGCAGCGCGAGCGCCTCCGCCACGACACGCGAGCCGCGCGGCGAGAGGTGTCCCTGGGGCGCGAAGAGCTCGGCTCCACCACCGTCGGCGAGCAGCGCCTCCGAGAGATCGACGATCTCCAGCCCCTCGGCGTGCCGACGCTCGCACCACTCGGTCCAGTAGCCGCGCGCGCCACCCGCGCGCTGCTCGAGATCGCCACGCCCGGGCAGGATCAGGAGCCGGAAGCGCAGCCCGCGCGCTTCGCTCTGTGCACGCGCCTGACGCACGATGGCACTCAGGAGCTGCCCGAAGGCGTGCCCGTCGTCGAAGGCCGCGTCCAGTCCACGGCCGCGCTTCTCGGCCAGAGTCAGGCCGACACGTCCGAGGAACGAGTGGTGGCGCCAGTCGGAGCCGCGCGGTGCATAGGCTCCCGGTGTCTGCTGCACCCAGGGATCACCGACCCCCACTTCCGCCAGGAAGGCCGGCTGATCCGCGAGCAGGCGCGCGCAGTCGGCCAGCGAGCGCGTGGGGCACGGAACGGGCACCAGTCCGCCCCCGGCGTCGAGCGCGAAGCGCGGCTTGAAGGCCACGTCGAGCGACCAGTGGTCGAGCAGCGGTCGGAACGCGGTCGTGACGCGCAGCGCCGCCTGGGGCAGGAGTCCGAGCCAGATCTCGTCGGGCTCGAGCGCGAAGCCGTCGCGCTGCAGGCGCAGCAGGGCCTGGTCGAGCCCGTAGGCTGCCACGCCGAGATTGGCGACCTCGACCTCGGCCAGGTCCGCGTCGAGCTGCGCACACCAGCTGTCGCGTGCGCCCACCTCCTCGCCGTGGGTCATGCTGCAGCCGAGGGCCACGATGCGACGCACACCGGGCGCCTTGCTGCGCGCCAGCGGTTGCTCGGCCAGGCGCGCACCCGCCCAGTCGTAGCGAAACTCGCCGGCGCCGCCGTCGGGCGGATTGCACCAGCCGAGTACCGGATCGAAGCGCGTCGCGCCAGGCGCCTCACCCGCAAGCTGCGTGCGGATGCGCTCCAGCGCCCGAAACTGGGCCGGCGAGAACAGCGGCGGCTCGAAGGGCGCGACCTGTACGCCGAAGAACAGGTCGTCCGCGAGCACCGTGCGCAGGAGCGACTGGTCCACGACGACCAGGGCCAGGCACGCGAGCGCGAGCCCCACTCCGCGTCGGCGCATGCCCTACTCCTCGTCCCGACGCCCGAGCTTCTCGTTGGCCTTGCGGAACAGCTCGTCCAGGTCCTTGCCGCGCGTCTTCTCGCGCGAGAGCGACTGGTCGAACTTGTCCGCCGCGCCACCGAGCCGCTCGCGCACGCGCTCGCTGGCCGTCGACCAGTCGCCCTCGTGCACGCGCGGCTTGCCTTGCTCGTCCAGCTCGGCCTTGCGCGCCCAGCGCACGAGCTTGCCGGTGCGCGCATCGACCTCCAGACGGCTCTCGCAGCAGGGGCAGGTCACCTCGTGGGAACGTGCATCCATCGTTTCACTTGCCCAGGAGCCTGAGCGTCCTTTCGCGGAAGTACTCGTACAGCTCGGTCTGCCGGTTCGAGAGGTCCTGCACGCGCCCGTCGACCAGCACGTGCAGCACGCGCGTCGAAGCCTCGAGCAGATCGCCGTCGGTCACCACCAGGTCGGCCACCTTGCCCGCGCGCAGGCTGCCGAGCTCGCGCTCGAGCCCCAGGATCCGCGCCGGGGTGAGCGTGACGGCCCGCAGGGCCTCCTCGCGCGGCAAGCCGAAGGCCGAAGCGACGCCCGCGTGATGCGGCAAGTTGCGCGTGTTGTCGTCGTCCGCGGCCAGGATCGCGACCTCGATCCCCGCGCGGTGCAAGACCGCGGCATTGGCGTAGGCCGCGTCGTAGGGATCGAAGCGCGTGGAGGGCAACGTGAGCACGGGGCCGGTCGCGACCGGCACGCCGGCCGCGCGGATCGCCTCGACCACCTTCCAGCCCTCCGTCGCCCCGTACAGCACGGCGTCGAGCTTCTCCTCACCCACGAACTTCAGGGCGAACAGGATCGTCTGGGCATTGTCCGCCACGACCGCCACGCGCTTCTCGCCGCGCGCGTAGGGCACGAGCGCGTCCAGACGCGGATCGAAGGGCGGCGGCAGCAGCGCGAGGCGCGCCGCCTCGTCAGCCAGGCGGCCGTACTCGCGCGCTTCGGCCAGCAGCTTGCGGAGCACCGCGACACTCTCGGGCTCCTTCGCGTCCTCCTCGGAGTTCGACACGAACGGGAAGCGCAGGTGCAGCATGTCGCGGTCGAGCGTGAGCATCTCCTCCCAGGTGTCGCCCGAGAGTCTCAGCACGGCCGACTGCCCGGTGATCGGTCCGCCACCGTGCGGCGCCGTCTGGACCCGCGTGATGCCGTTCGTGCGCGTCACCCCGATGTGCGCGGAGACGGCGTGGATCGAGCTCGTGACGCGCACGTCGGGCTGGTTGCCGCCCACCTCCGAGTCGTCGAGCGTGCCCTGCACCGAGCCGATCTCGCGCAAGCCGAGCGAGGTGTCGAGCGCGATCATGCCCGGCCAGACGTGCTGGCCCGCGACGTCGATCACCCGCGCGCCCGCCGGCACGGACACGTCGGCCCCGAGCTCGAGGATGCGCCCGCCCTGTACCAGCAACGTGCCGCGCCCGATGTCCGCCGCATCGATCGGATGCAGCGTGCCCCCCACCAGGGCGAGCACCTCGCCGCCGCTCGGATCGAAGCGTGCCTCGATCGTCTCGACCGGCTCGAGCGAACGCACCGGCGCGCGCTCCGCGTCGAAGCCAAAGGCATCGCGCCGCTCGAACTCGATGTTGCCGTCCACCATGGTCCACAGCACGCGCCCATAGACCGAGAGCGGCTCGGCATCGAGCAGCACGAGGTCGGCGTCCTTGCCGACCTCGATCGAGCCGACGCGCGCCTCGATCCCGAGCTGGAGCGCCGAGTTGAGCGTCGCCAGCCGCAGAGCCCGCACGCGATCCAGGCCCGCGTAGCGGATCGACTTGGCGGCCTCGAGCTGCAGGTGACGGATCAGCTCGTCGGAATCCGAGTTGATCGTCGACACGACGCCGGCCTCGTCGAGCAGCGCGGCATTCTGCGGGATCGCGTCGTAGGCCTCGATCTTGTAGGCCCACCAGTCACTGAAGGTCGAGGTGCCGGCGCCGTGGCGCGCGATCTCGGGCGCCACCTTGTAGCCCTCGAGCACGTGCTGGAGGGTCTTGATGCGCACGCCGAAGTTCTCGGCCACGCGCAGGAGCATCAGGATCTCGTCCGAGCGGTAGCAGTGCGAGTGGACCTCGACCGAGCCGGCGAGGATCCCGTCCAGCACCTCGAGGCGCACGTCGCGGCGCGGAGGCGCCACATCCTCGCCGCGCGCGCGCGCCGCCTCGAAGGCGCTCCACTCGTAGCGGTACTCGAGGGCGCGCTTGAAGGCGCGGTTCAGGACCGTCTCGACGCCCGGGCGCGTGGCCGGATAGCGCTCACCCGGCCCGAAGTTCGAGCGCTTCGGGTTCTCGCCCAGCGCGAACTTGATGCCCTGCGGCGCGCCCTCGAAGCGCAGCTCGTCGGCCCGCCGCTTCCAGCGCAGCTTCAGCACCTCGCTGCGCCCACCGATCGTGTTGGCCGAGCCGTGCAGGCACTGCACCGTCGTCACGCCGCCGGCCAGCGCGCGGTAGAGCGCGATGTCGTCGGGATCGATCGTGTCGCTGATGTCGCAGTCGGCGGTGATCGAGAGCGTGCCCTCGTTGACGCCACCGTCGATCGCCATGTGCGAGTGCGTGTCGATCACACCCGGCGCGAGATGCTTGCCCTTGCCGTCGACGATCGTCACACCCTCGGGTGCGTCGAGATCGCGCCCGATGGCCGCGATGTCGCCCTCCAGCACGAGCACATCGGCCTCGAAGGCCGGCGCGACGGCGGAATGCACCGTCACGCCACGGATCAGAGCTCCGCGGCTCGTGTCGAGGCGCGGCACGCGGTCGGCATCGCGCTCGAACGGATGGACGAAGCCGTGCTTCGGATCGTCACCGGCGCACAGGGACAGGATCAGGGTCGCGAAGGTTCTCATGGGATCGCTCCTACCTGGGCTTGCGCTGTCCGGTGAAAGCCTGGGACATGGGCTCGTCCATGCCGGGCATCTTGAACTCGGTCTCACCTTCGAGGGTGTCGCCCTCCAGGGTCGCTTCGAGCGCCGTATCGAGCTTGAACTCGCCGAACTCGAGCGTGAACTCCAGCGCGAGCTCGTCGTCGTCGAGCGTGCCCTCGACGCGCGTCTCGAGGCGCGCACCGCCCATCGGGTTCTCGAGCGAGATCGAGCCCTCGACCACGCCGTCCGCGCCCATCGTGAGCGTCAGCTCGGCCTCCTTCACGCCCTCGCCCTGCGCCTCGAAGGTGAGCGTCCACGCGCCACTCGCGTCGAGCCCCTCGCCCGGCTGCGCCCCCTCCTTCTTCTCCTTCTTCTTCTCCTCGGGAAACTCGCGCGCGTGGCCGTCGACGAAGCTCCAGGCCACGCTGGCCTTCTCGTCCAGCAGCGGATCGGCGCGCCACAGCGTGAAGGTCGCGTCCTTGCCGGCCGCGATCGTCCCCAGTCGACGCTCGACCCCGAGCAGCTCGGCCGCGCCCAGGGTCAGGGCCCGCAGCGCGACCTCGGCCGGCAGTCCCTGCTTCACGAGCGTGCGCACGCCGGCGAGCAGCTCGGACGGCTTGCGCGTACCGGTGCCGAAGGCGAAGGCCACACCCCGCTCGTGCAGACGCAGCGCGTTGTCGCGCTTCTCCTCCCACAGCCGCCGACGCTCGAGCCGCACCTCGTCGGGCTCGAGGTACTTCCACACGGGCTCGGCCGGCTGCGCCGCCTCCGGCGTGGCCGGCGCCTCGGAAGCCGCCGCCGCCTCGCCTCCGGCCGCCTCGGCCGGCTCCTTCTTCGCGTCCTCCTTCGGGCGCGGATCCTCGATCTCCTTGCCCCAGTCGAGCGTCAGCACGAGCGCTCGCCCGCGGCCGTCGAGCTCGTCCCGCGCGCGCCAGGCCTCGCGCCCACCGATGAAGCCGAGTTCGAGGTCGAACTCGCGCGCCAGCCGCACCCAGCGTCCGAAGTCCTCCATCCCGTCGGCCTCGCACAGCAGCCGCTGCTCGCCACGCACGAGCTCGGCCCCGGCCGCGAGCTCCGCATCGAAGGGTGGGCGCGGCCCGGGTCGACCTTCGTCGTGCCGCCGCGCGAGCTCGAGCTGACGCTGGCTGTCGAGGAAGAACTGCCGCAGCTGCGCGAAGAACCCCATCAGCGTGCTCGGATAGCCCGGGCCGCTCGCGCCGAAGGCCGCGTGCGCGAAGACGTCCTCGCGCAGCACGAGGTCGCGCATGGCCGCCTCGCGTAGCGCGACCAGCGTGCTCGTGCCGGCCAGGAGCTCGCCGCCGGGCGCGATCAGCGCCGCGCCGAAGCCGCTCTTCTGCCAGCCCTCGGTCAGCTCCTTCGTCAGCGCGAGCGCACGCACCGCGCGGAAGGCGGGCTGGATGCCCTTGCGGTTGGCGAGACGCATGTCGATCGCCACGTCCGCCTGCGCGTCGGGCGGCACGTCCTGGTCCTTCACGGGCGGCGTGAGGTTCAGGCCTTGACGCGCCCAGGCGTCGAGGAAGGCGGGCAGACAGATCAGGCCTTCGCCCTCGATCACGCGCGTGCCGGCCGGGGCCGGCGCTTCGGCCTCCAGCACGGCCACGATCGCGCCGTCCTTCAGGTAGAGCGAAGCCTTCGTGCTCCCCGCGCGATCGAGCGCCACGCCGCGCACGAAGTAGGGCTGCGGCGTGCGGGGACGGCTCTGGGCCGCCAGGGGCGCGGCAAGGCCGGCGAGAAGTCCGGCCAGGGACACGAGGAGACGCAGACGGATCATTCCGGCTCCGGGAACGAGGTCGTCGTGGACAGGGGAGATCGAGGCGACGCCTCGCGATCCGCCATTGTGCCCGCCGGGCACGGATCCGACCACCGCGCCCGCGCGCCGCCGCGCGCTCGAAAGCATCTTTCACGTACGGGCAGCCCGGCCGTCCGGTGTGCAGCGCCCGAACCGGACCGGAGACCCCGCCATGAACCGCTCACTGCCGCTCGTCGCCTTCCTGCTCCTGCCCGTGGCCCTCGCCTGGGCCCGCCCGGACGACCCCGAGCCCCTCGCGCCCGAGCGCGCGCTCGCCTCGCTCGTGCCCGCACGCTGCCTCGTGTACGCGGAGAGCACGACGCTGGCGGGCTGGTGCGAAGAGGGGCTGGAGCATCCGCTCGTCGCGCGTCTCCTCGCGAGCGCGCCCGGGCAGGCCCTGCTGGCGCGCTTGCCCCTGACTCCGGCCGAGGCCCTGGCCCAGGCCGACGCCTGGCTGGGCGCACCGCTGCTGGACGAGCTCGCGCGCGTCTCCACGCAGGGGCTCGCCTTCGCGCTCGACCCCCGCACGCAGGAGAGCCTCGTCATCGCGCGCGGGCGCTCGGCCGACGAGGTCGAGGCCGCGCTCGAACACGCCCTCGATGCACTCGAGCGGCAGTTCGGCTGGCCGGGCGCGCTCGACCGGCCGCAACACCGCTGGAGCGGCGCCGACGTGTGGATCCTGGGCGAAGGCGCCGTCGCGCGGCGCGACGAGCTGCTCGTCCTCGCCAGTCGCGCCGAGCTGGCCCGCGCGGCCCTCGAGCTGGCGGCCGAGGCCGAGGGCCGCGGGTTGCTGGCCGGAGCGGAGTTCGCGGCAGCCCACGCGGCGCGCGATCGCGAGGCCCTGGTGTGGAGCTGGCTGGCGCTCGAGGAGCTCGAGCCGCTGGCCGACGCGGGCTTCCGCGAGCTGCGCAGCGCGGGACGCACGCCGGCCATGCAGGGCGTGTTCGGCGCACGGCTCGCGGCCCTGGCCGAGGCGCCGTTCCTGGCGGCCTCCGCGCGGCTCGACGGACAGGGGCTCGCGCTCGACCTGCACGGAGTCGGCGGCGCCCCCGTCGCGGCGCTGACCCCGGGCGCGCGTCCGGCCGACGTGCCCGCCACGCTCGCCACCCCGTGCGGCGCAGAAGCCCTGCTGTACCGCGACTACGCGCGCTTCTTCACCGAACGCAGCGCACTGTTCCCGCCCGAGGCGCTGCCGGCCTTCGCCGAGGCGATCACGAACGGCGCCCTGTTCTTCGAGGGCCAGGACCTCGGCGAGGAAGTGTTGCCGCACCTCTCGCCCTGGCTGCGCGTGCTCGTGCGCGAGCCGGAGTTCGCCTCCGGACTGCGACCGGAGATCCCGCTGCCGGCCGCGGCCCTGGTGGCCGTGCTCGACGCGCCCGAGGCCGGCGCGGAGTGGCAGGCTGCCTTCCAGACCATCGTCTCGATCGCCAACGTCGACCAGGCCCAGAAGGGCCAGCGCGGCATGCGCCTCGCGCTCGAGCGCGAGGGCGAGGTCGACCTCTCGATTGCGCGCTTCTCCGCCCCGCGGCCGGGCGAGGGCGTGGACCTGCGCTACAACCTGGAACCGACCCTGGCGGTGGCCGGCCGGCACCTCGTGCTCGCCAGCCACGCCAGCCTGGCGCGCGCGCTCGTGCGCGAGCTCGCCGGACGCGCGCCGGACGGCGAGGGACGCGAGTTCCTGCGTCTCTCGGCCGGTGCGCTGGGCTCCGTGCTGCGCGAGAACCTCGCCACGCTCGTGGCGAAGAAGCAGGTCGAGGAGGGCCTCGAGCGCGCGCAGGCGGAGGCCGAGCTCCGGCTCCTGCTCGAGGCGCTGGCGCTGTTCGACGGGCTCGAGCTCGCCCTCGATCCCGCGCGCTCGGCCCTGCGGCTCGAGCTCGCGCTGACGCCGGAGGCCGCGCGGTGAAGCTCGACGTCTTGCGCCCCTGGCGCCCCGCGCCGGGCGAATGGGATGCGGCCGCGGCCGCGCACCTGCTGCGGCGCGCCGGCTTCGGCGGGCGGCCGAGCGAACGCGCGCAGGCCCTGAGCGAGGGACCCGAGCGCACGCTCGAGCGCCTGCTGGCGGGCGCCGACGCCGACGTCGAGCTGCTGCGCGCGGCCGAACCGCTGCTGGCCTCGGAGAGCCTCGAGCTGCTGCAGGCCTGGTGGATGGCGCTGATCCTCTCGGGCCGTGCGCCGCTGCGCGAGCGCATGGCGCTGCTCTGGCACGACCACTTCGCGACCTCGCACGACAAGGTCGGCGACGTGCGCCTGATGCACGCACAGAACGAGCTCTTCCGGCGCGACGGTCTGGGCGATTTCCGGGTCCTGCTGCGCAGCGTGGCGCGCGATCCGGCCATGCTGGTCTGGCTCGACGGCAACTCGAACCGCAAGGGACATCCGAACGAGAACTTCGCGCGCGAGGTGATGGAGCTCTTCGCGCTCGGCATCGGGCACTACGACGAGCGCGACATCCAGGAGGCGGCGCGCGCCCTGACCGGACTCGGCACCGAAGGGCGCGCGACGGTGTTCCGGCACGAGCAGCACGACCCCGGCGAGAAGCTCCTGTTCGGTCAGCGCGGTGCGTTCGGCCCGGAAGAGGCGCTCGAGCTCGTCCTCGCACACCCCGCCTGTCCGCGCCACGTGGCGCGCGTGCTGCTGGCGGGCTTCGTGGCACCGGAGCCCGCGCCGGCCTGGATCGAGGAGCTCGCCGCCGTGCTCGTGACCGAGGACTGGAACCTCGCGCGCACGCTGCGCGTCCTCTTGCTCTCGCAGCTGTTCCACTCGCCCGCCGCGCGGCGCGCCCGCATCGCGGGACCGGTCGAGCTCCTGGCCTCGGCGGTGCTCGCCCTGGACGCCCACGTCCCGCCGCGCCGCGCCGCGCGCTGGGCGAGCGCGATGGGGCAATCCCTCTTCCGTCCACCCTCGGTGAAGGGCTGGGACGGCGGTCGCGCGTGGATCCACACCGGCACCTGGATCGTGCGCCACAACGCGCTGGCCGCGCTGGCCGCGGCGCGGCGTGACGAGACGGGCCCGCTCCGCTTCGAGGCCGAGCGCGCCTTCCCGCAGTCCGAGCCCGCGCCACTCGCGCGCGCCGCCTGCGAGCGGCTCTTGCCCGGGCACGACGACGCCGAGTTCCGCGCGGCCCTCGCCGCGGCGGCGGGCGACGCGGATGCGCCGGCGCGCTCCTGCGTGGCGGCGCTGCTCACTTCCCCCGAGTTCCAGCTGTACTGAGGCTCACGATGCCCCTCTCGCGACGGCGCTTCTTGCTCGACGGCCTGACTCTCACCGCACTCGTGCCGGCCCTGTCCGCGGCGCCGGCGCGGCTCCGGCGCGCGGAGGGCGAGCGCATCCTCGTGGTGCTGCAGCTCTCGGGCGGCAACGACGGCCTGAACACGGTCGTGCCGCACCGCCAGGACGCCTACGGCCGTGCCCGTCCGAGTCTCGCGCTCAAGGGCTCGGCCCTGCATCGGCTGGACGACGACCACGGGCTGCACCCCTCCCTCGCCGGACTCGGCCGGCTGCACGCCGAGGGGCGTCTCGCGCTCGTGCAGGGCGTCGGAGTGGCGCACCCCGACCGCTCGCACTTCCGCTCGCTCGAGATCTGGCACACCGCCGAGCCCGAGCGCCCGGCACACGGTCCGGGCTGGCTCGGACGGCTCGCCGATCAGCTCGCGCAGGACCGCGGCGGCAGCATGCCTGCGCTGCACGTGGGTGGCGGCGACGTGCCGCTCGCGCTGATGGGCGAGCACGTGCTGGCGCCGAGCCTGAGCGACGAGCGTGCCCTGGCGCTGGAGGAGCTCGCGGGCCTGGACGGCGCGCGCGTGGCGCTGACGCGCGCGCGCCCCGGAGCCACGCCGGACCTCGAGTTCCTGCGCGCGACGGCGCGCACGGCCTACCGCGCGGCCGAGGAGCTCGAGGCCGTGATCGCGCGCCCGACGCGCGCGGCCTATCCCGACCTCGGACTCGCGCAGAAGCTGCGCCTCGTGGCACGGCTGATCGCCGGCGGCTTCGACACGCGCCTCTTCCATCTGTCGCTCGACGGCTTCGACACGCACGCGCGCCAGGCCGCGCTGCACACGGCGCTGCTGGCCGAGCTCGACGCCAGCCTGGCTGCTTTCCAGGCCGATCTCGAGCAGTGCGGCGCCGCCGGACGCGTGGTGACCTTCGTGCACTCGGAGTTCGGTCGACGCGTGGAGGAGAACGCCTCGCGCGGCACGGACCACGGCGCGGCGGCCCCCGTGTTCCTGGTGGGCGGCGCCTTCGCGCGCGGCCTGCACGGGAACGCGCCCGACCTGACGCGACTCGTGGACGGCGATGTGCCGGCGACGACGGACTTCCGCGCGCTGTACACGGCCCTCGAGCGGGACTGGCTCGGCCTGCGGCCGTCGACCGGGGTCGCGGCCTTCGACTTCGCGAGCTGACGCTTTCTCGGCGCGACGCGTTGTGCTCGGATTGCGGGCATGAAGAAGCTCGTGCGGATCCTCGTCGCGCTGGCCCTGTTGCTGGTTGCCGGCGGCGTGGGCACCGTCCTGTTCGTCGACTCGCTGACGCGCACCGCGGTCGAGCGCGGTGGCTCCCACGCACTGGGAGTCCCGACCACGCTCGACGAGGCCAGCATCGGGCTCTTCTCGGGCGCCTTCGCGCTGCGCGGTCTGAGCGTCGCGAACCCGCCGGGGTTCGCCGAGCCGGCCTTCTTCTCCCTGCGCTCGGTCGAGCTGGATTTGCCGCTCTCCAGCCTGACGCAGGAGCGCCTCGAGATCCCCTCGTTGCAGCTCACGGGCATCGCGCTCGCGCTCGAGCGCAACGCGCAGGGCACGAACTACGGAGCGATCTTGGCCCACCTGGAGCGCTTCCGGACGACGACACCGGACGACGACGGCACCCGCACGGAGACGCCGGCCGACGCGGGCAAGGTCTTCCGACTCGGCGAGCTCGTGCTGCGCGACATCCGCGCCACGGTGCAGCTCCTGCCACAGGCCGGCGACCTGACGCGCGTCGAGCTCGCCATCCCCGAGGTGCGCGTGCAGGGCCTCGCGAACGACCTCACCCTGGCCGAGCTGTGCGCGCTGGTCGTGCGCACCGTGGTCGACGCGGCCGTGCGCCAGGGCGGCGACACGCTGCCGCGCGAGCTGCTGGAGGAGCTGCGCGGCCGCGCGGACGGGCTCGAAGCGACCGCCCGTGCGCGGCTCGAGGAGAGCGCCTCGGACCTCCAGCAGAGCCTCGATCAGAAGCTGCAGGAGAGCGCCAGGAAGCTCGGCCCCGAGGCCGAGGCGGCCGCGAAGAAGGCCAGCGAGGCGCTCGGGAATTCGCTCGGCGGCCTGCTCGAGCGCACCAAGAAGAAGGAGTGACTGGCCGGCGCGGTCAGAGTCCGCGCTGCCAGCCCGGCACGAACGGGGCCACCTCGGGCGCGGCCAGCGAGGCCTCGATCGTGGCCAGCAGGCGGGCCTTGTCGCGCGGCAGCGTGCCCTCGAGTGCAAGTGCGTTGCTGGCGTGATTCGAGCGGAAGATCGTGCCCGTGAGCTCGAGGCCGGCGACGAGCTCGTGCAGCTCGCGCGTGGCAGCTAGATCGTCCGCGCGCGTGTACTCGCCGCGCCGCTCCTCGTCGAACAGCGGCGTGCCCGGCACGGGCGTCAGGATCAGGGTCGAGAGGAAGCGCGGCTGGATCGCGTTGACCACCGCGGCCGAGGCGCGCGCGTGCTCGCGCGCGAGCTCCTTCCCGCCCGCGCCCAGCAGGATCATGGTCGAGAGCTGCACGCCCGCATCGTGCGCCTTGCGCGCCACGCGCACCATCTCGGCCGCATCGACGCCCTTGGCGAGGCGCGTCAGCACCGCGTCGTGGCCGCTCTCGATGCCGAGGTAGTAGAGCGTGAGCCCGAGCTCGCGCAGGTGCGTCATCTCCTCGACGCTGCGCACCTGCAACGACTGCGGCGAGGCATAGCAGGACACGCGCCGGAGGTTCGGGAAGGCCGCGCGCAGGCGCACGAGCAGCGCCTCGAGGAACGAGGCCTTCGCGACCAGGGCATCGCCGTCGGCCAGGAACACCTTGCGCACGTGGGCACCCACCTCTGCGCGCGCGAACTCGATCTCGCCCTCGAGCTCGGCCAGGGGCCGCACGCGGAAGCGCTTCTCGCGGTACATCCCGCAGAAGGTGCACTCGTTGTAGCTGCACCCGAGGGTGGCCTGCAGGATGAGGCTCTCGGCCTCGCTCGGCGGCCGGTACAGCGTGCCTTCGTAGCGGATCACAGGGTCCGATTGTAGGCCCGCCCACGCCCCGCGCCGCACCTGTTACACTGCGGGGCATGCCTACCGTCGACGAAGTCTTCAGCGAGCTCCGCCAGGTCTACGACCCCGAGATCCCGGTCAACATCGTGGACCTCGGCCTGATCTACGACGTGGCGGTCGAGGGCCCGGCCGCGCGCGTCAAGATGACGCTGACCTCGCAGGCCTGCCCCGAGGCCCGCACCATCCCCGAGGTCGCGAAGCGCCGCATCACGGCCATCGAGGGCATCGAGAGCTGCGAGATCGAGATCGTCTGGGAGCCGACCTGGACCCCGCAGCGCATCAGCCCGAACGGCCGGCGCATCCTCGGCCTGCCCGAGGAAGAGCCGGCGCAATAGCCCGCTTCAGGACTGGACCGGTATCGCGCCCGAGGGCGGTGGCGCGTGCGGGTTGGTCTTGAGCTCCTGCTTCCAGGACAGGAGGCGCGCCTTCGACTGCGCCGTCTCGGCCTCGGGGATCTTGTCCATGCGCTGCAGGCACATCGACAGGCTCGTGAAGGCCAGCGGATCCTCGGGCGCGAGCTGGGTCACGCGCTCGAGAGTCGTGAAGGCCTCCTCGAGCTTGCCGTCGTGCATCAACGCCATGCCGAGCGCCTGCAGACAATCGCTCCAGTCCGGCCGCTCGACCAGGGCCTCGCGGTAGGCGGCCGCGGCCTCGGTGTAGGCACGCTTGCCGTACAGACCGAGGCCCTGGCGATAGAGTTCGAGGGCGCGCGCCACGCGGTTACATCACCGCCTTGATGCCGAGCTTCGCGAAGCCCTTGTCGTCGAAGTTCTTGCGGAACATGTCGCGCAGCTTGGCCGCGGCCGCGTCGTAGGCAGCCTTGTCCTTCCAGGTGTTGCGCGGATTCAGGATTTCGGCCGGAACGCCGGGGCAGCTCTTCGGCACCTTCAGGTTGAAGACCGCGTGGGTTTCGGTCTCGACGTGGTCGAGCTTGCCCTCGAGCGCCGCGTTGAGCAGCGCGCGCGTGTGCCCGATCGAGATGCGCTTGCCGGTGCCGTAGGCGCCGCCCGACCAGCCCGTGTTGAGCAGGATGCAGCGCGTCTTGTGCTTCTGCATCTTCTCGGCCAGGAGCTTGGCGTAGACCGGCGGCTTGTGGGCCATGAAAGGCGCGCCGAAGCAGGCCGAGAAGGCCGCCTTGGGCTCGGTCACGCCGACCTCGGTGCCGGCCAGCTTGGCCGTGAAACCCGAGACGAAGTGGTACATGACCTGCTCGGCGTCCAGCAAGGAACCGGCGGCAGCACGCCGAAGGCGTCGGCCGTCAGGAGCACGATGGTCTCCGGATGCGGACCACGCGCGTTCGGCATCACGTTCGGGTTGGCCGAGAGCGGATAGCTGAAGCGCGTGTTCTCGGTGATCGACTTGTCGGTCAAGTCGAGCTCCTGCGGGTCGCACTCCTCCATCTTCTTGCCCTGGACGGGCGGGACGTTCTCGATGATCGTCCCCGGCTTCGAGAGTGCCGCAGCGATGACCGGCTCGGCCTGCTTGTCGAGGTCGATCAGCTTGGCGTAGCAGCCGTCCTCGAGGTTGCAGAGGCCGTTGTCACTCCAGATCGTCTCGTCGTCGCCGATCAGCCGGCGCTCCGGATCGGCCGAGAGCGTCGTCTTGCCCGTGCCCGAGAGGCCGAACAGCACGGCCCCGTCGCCCTTCATGCCGACGTTGGCCGAGCAGTGCATCGAGAGGCGCCCCTCGAGCGGCAGGAGGTAGTTGCCGACCGTGAAGATGGTCTTCTTCACGACACCGCAGTAATCCGCGCGCCCGGCCACGAGGCAGATCTTGTTCTTCACGTCGATCACGATCGCCGCCTCGGAGCGCGAGCCGTCACGGGCAGGTTCGCACACGAAGGACGGCGCGTTGAGCATCGTCCAGCGCCGCGCCGCCACGTCCTTCACGCCCTTCAGGTCCTTCGGGAACATGTTGTGGGCGAACATGGCATGGGTCGCGAACTCGCCCACGAAGCGGTACGGCAGGGCGAAGTCGGGGTCGGCGCCCACGAAGACGTCCTTGACGTAGAGGCTCGCCTTCTTGGCGTTGAGGTGCGCCACGACGCGCTTCAGGAGCCCCTGGTACTTCTCGGGGTCGTAGGGCTGGACGTCGTCCTTCCACCAGATCACGTCGGCGACCTCGGGCCACTTCACCGCGTAGGTGTCCTTGACGCGCCGCCCCGTGCAGTCGGGGTCGGTGTAGTACACGAGCGGCCCCTTGAGCCCGAGCTTCGTCGGATACGCCTTCTGGGCGTCGCTCGGCCCGTCCTTCTTCACCCGGCCGCGGTCGTTGCGGATCGCCTCCCAGAAGAGCTCGTCCTTCGAGAGGTTGTACTTGTAGGTGACCGAGTCGAGCCCGAGGAGCGTCTGGAGTTCGGCCTTGAAATCGGTCTGGGGAACTTGGGTGGTCGGATTCATGGGTGTCGGGAGGCCCGCTGCAGGAGCGGGCCTGGTTTCGAGGCCGCCTAGGCTAGCGCCTCGCCCGCCAAACCGAAGGGGCTGGCCGTAAAGGGCCGGGGCGGTTCGGGCCGAAGAAAGGTCCCACAAGGGGAAGGCGGCCGTCGAGCGCGATCCGGGCGGGGGTGTACCCCCCACCTGCCGAGCGCGGAAGGCGGCCGTCGGACCCGGATCCATCGGGGCTTGGCCGCCAGGCAACGCGCCCTTGATGGGTCCGACCGAAGAAGGACAGAAACGAAGATGAAGACCCAGAACCAATACGTGTGCCCGCGCTGCGACCACCTGCTCGTCCCGGTCCACGCCGTCGAAGGCATGAAGCGCAAGGTGATCGCCCTGACCTGCCCGGAACCCTACTGCGACCACGTCCAGTGCCTGCCGCGCGAGCTCCTCGCGGAGTTCGAGGAAGAGGAGGAGCCGCTCCTCCGCCGCGCGAACTGACGCTTCAGCGTCGCGTCCGGTACCAGTCGAGGGTCGTGCGCAACCCCTCGCCCAGGGCAACCCTGGGTTCGAAGCCCAGCTCGCGCCGGGCCCGCTCGATCGACGCCCGGCTGTGGGGCACATCTCCCTCCCGGGCGGGGGCGAAGCGCGGCTCGGGATCCCGTCCCGCCAGACCGGCCAGAGTCCGGTAGAGCTCCAGCACCGACACGCTGACCCCCGTGCCCACGTTGTAGAGCCCGGCTCCGCTGGCGCGCTCCATGGCGAGCAGGTTGGCCGCCACCACGTCCCGCACGAACACGAAGTCGCGCGTCTGACCGCCGTCGCCGAAGACCGTGGGCACACGCCCGTCGAGCACCGCCTTCGCGAACAGCGCGATCACCCCGGAATAGGGGCTGTCGTCCGCCTGGCGCGGCCCGTAGACGTTGAAGTAGCGCAGGGCCACCGTGGCGAAGCCGAAGCAGCGCGACCAGGTGGCGAGCAGGGCCTCGCCGGCCAGCTTGCCGGAGGCATAGGGCGAAAGCGGCCGGGGCGGCAGGTCCTCGACCTTGGGCAAGGTCGGGTCGTCCCCGTAGGCGGCCGAGGAGGCGGCGAACACGACCCTCCGAACGTCCGCCGCGCGGGCCGCCTCGAGCACCGCCAGGGTGCCCATGACGTTCGTGCGGTAGCTACCGAGCGGGTCCTTCACCGAGGCCGGTACCGACACCTGGGCCGCCTCGTGGAACACGCCGCGGGCGCCCTGCAGGGCCGGCGCGAGCACGCCCCGGTCCCCGACATCGCCCGCGAAGAGCTCGACCGGCGCTCCGCTCCCCGGCGAACCGAGCCCGAGGGCCTCCAGATTCGCGCGCCGCCCGGAGGAAAGGTCGTCCACCACCCGCACCCGGTCCCCACGCCCGACCAGGGCCTCGACGAGGTGCGACCCGATGAACCCGGCCCCGCCCGTGACGACGTACGTTTCCACGCTCCGGACTCTATTCCCCTGCCAGGCGAGCGACAACCGCCGCGCGAGGGTCCCCCGGAAACGACATCACGAACCCCGCAGGCAGGTTCGTGATGGCGGTCCAGAGTCTCTATCCGGTCCGACTGTCCGTCGGTGCGCGTTCGAGCCGGGGAAACCGGCCGGCCGAACGCCGCGCGCGAGAATCACCCGCGCTCTCCCCGACGCATCCTCCTGAAACGACATCACGAACCCCTGCGAGCGAGTTCGTGATGTCCGTCCCAGAGTCCCTTGAGTTGTCACCGACTGTCCCCGGTCGGCACCGTCCTCAGCCGCGAAGGCCGGCGGCCCGAACGCGCCAGCGGCGCGAAATCGAGCGGGGCACGCGACCGTGCTGCCCGGAAACGACATCACGAACCCCTGCGAGCGAGTTCGTGATGCCGGTCCCAGAGTCCCTTGAGTTGTCACCGACTGTCCCGGTCGGCACCGGTTCCAGCCGGGCGGTCCCGGGAAACGAACGGGGACGCCGCGAAAATCCGCGCGGCTACGTGCGCCCGAAGATGCCCGTGCGCTCGGTCTTGCGCAGCTCGGCCTCGTCCTGCCAGAGGATCTCGGCCGTGTCGATGTTCACGCACTTCAGGACGAACTGGTAGTAGACGTCCTGCTTGCGCGTGCCGCCCGACTCGAGCGAGCTGCCCTTGGACTTCTCGATCGAGCGCAAGGTTCCGTAGAGGATCACGTCGGCGCCGTACTGCTTGCCGAACGAGCGCATCATGTCCTCGCGCACGCGCCCGGTCTCCTGCTGGAAGCGCACCTGCTCCTCGACCTCCTTCTGGCCGGCCTTGTCGGCCACGAAGCGGAACTTGCCGGACTTCAGCAGCGCCGTCTGGATCTTGTCCGAGATCCCGCCCGTGTCGATGTGCTCGGCGGTGCGGTTCTCGATGCTGCCGAAGTAGACGATGACGCGCTTGTCGTCGCCCTTGCCGGAGTTGTCGAGGTAGTTGAGCCCCTGGTTCTGGATCAGCGACTCGACCATCTCGGCCGAGAGCGTCTGCAGGTCGGTCGAGCCGTAGTCGATGTTGAGCGTCTCCTGACGGCCCGGATCGTCGTAGCGGATCGAGCTGCAGCCGGCGGAGAGGAGGAGCGCGAAGGCGAGGAGCTTGCGAGACATGGTTCGGATGCGTTCGGGGTGGTGGTGGTTGTACGGGTTCAGCGGATCGGCGAGGGCCGGCGGATCTGGAGCTGGAAGCTCGTCGCCTCGGGCACGGGCGCGATGTCCTGGATCGACTCGAAGCCCTTGCCGGCGACCATCGTCGGCCGCCAGTGGGGATTCGTGTCGACGTTGAAGCCGCTGGCGTCCTTCCAGGCGATCGACCACTCGATCGGGAGGTCCGCGCCGGTCGTGTTCTTGAGGTCGAACTGCACGCGCAGGCGCCCATCGCGGCGCTCGGTCTTGATGTCCATCAGCACGAACTTCTGCGCGAGATCGGGATCGCCCAGGTACTCCTGCTGCTTGCCGGCCTGGTTGCCGACGTAGGTGTTGGTGGGCGTGCCGCGCGGCGGCGCGGTGCAGGCGGCGAGGAGCACGCCGAGCGTCGCCAGGTGGAGCTGCGTGGAGCGGGCAAGAGTCAGGATCTTCATGGCGTCGTCGAGGGCTGGGCCACCGCGGATGCGGCGGCGGTCGGATCGACGGGTTTCCCGCCGATCGCGTGGGCGTACACGGACGTTCCGAGCGAGCGCGCGATCACGACCAGCGTCTCGCCGGGTTCGAGTTCGAAGGTGCCGAGCGGGACACTCGCCCCGCCCACCGCATCGAGCGTGAAGGTGCGCACGCCGGGCGGCACGAACAGGCGGCAGGCCTGCCAGGAATCGGGCAGCGTGAGCCAGGCGCGTGTGTCGGCGCGCTCGGTCAGGATCGAGAACAGGTCCCCGGCGATGCGCCCGGCGAGGTCGTACTCGTCCTCGAGTTTCTTCGTGAGCTCGCGCTTCAGGACGCCGCGCGCGATCGACTTCGCGGCCATCCAGCCCAGGCGATCCTCGAGGTTCTCGGTCGCGATGCGGGTCACGTTCTCGACCACATCGGTGCGCACCGACGCGCCGCTCGTGACGTCGCGCAGGCTCAGGGCCGTGACCGCCTGCGGGCGCTCGGCGTAGCCCGGCACCGCCATCTGGAACACGCCATCGGGCAGCGGCAGGGTCAGGACCGACTCGACCTTGTAGGGGCCGAGCCCGACCCCGGCCAGGACGACCACGCTGGCGGCGCCTTCCGGACGCGGCACGTCGGGCCCGTACTGTTCCTCGAGCGCGGGCAAGAGGTCGTCGCGTCCGAGGTCCTTCGCGAGGCGCACGAGCGCGCGCCCGGCCAGGGCCGTCCCGACGCCCTTCTCCACCATGCGCTCGTAGTCGATGCGCGCGTCGTCGCGCTCGCCGAGCAGCTCGTAGGTCACGGCCGAGACGAGGTGCCCGAAGCCGCCGGCCTCGTACTTCGTCTCGTACAGCGTCTCCTCGGCCTCGAGCAGCTGGTTCGCGAGCCGCGCCTCGACGTAGACGTCGTCGACCTTGCCGAGCGCGAGGTAGGCGAGCGCGAGCCCGCAGTGCAGGTACACGCGCTCGAAGCCCTCGCCCTGATAGGCGCGCGCACTGTCGTTGATGGCCCACGAGGCGAGCGTCTCGCCGAGGCGCTCGGGCCCCGCCAGCGCGCGCCCCTCGATCTCCTCCACCTCGGCGGCGGCGCGGTGGTAGTGCTCGAGCGCGGCCGGCCAGTCCCCCGCCGTGAGGGCCACGGTGCCGGCCTCGGCGCCCGCCAGGAACACCGAGCTTGTGGTATCCGGGTCGGCATAGGCCTCCTGTGCGGCCGCGAACTGTCCACTCTGGAAGTCACGCAGCGGCTTCGACGTGCGCTCGGTGTACGTCGCACAGGCCGCGAGACCGGTGAGCGCGAGCGCAGGGAGCACGTGGAAGAAGGGGTGGCGGGCCGACACGCGGCGAGAATCCTAGGGAAAAGCGGGTCCCGGAACCTCCTTCCGGAACGATCGAGCGCGCTCCCCAGGCAACTCCCGGACCAGTCCGAAGCCGTTACACTGCGCGGATGACCCGCGCCGACCGGATCGTCGCCCGCACCCCCCGCACGGTGGCGGCCCAGGGCGACGACACGCCCATGATGGAGCAGTACCGCCGCGCCAAGAAGGAGGCGCCGGACGCCCTGCTCTTCTTCCGCATGGGCGACTTCTACGAGCTGTTCCACGAGGACGCCGTCACGGCCTCGCGCGAGCTCGGGCTGACGCTCACGTCGCGCGCCAAGGGCTCCCCCGCCCCGATCCCGATGGCCGGCGTGCCCGTGCGCGCGGCCGACGGGTACCTGGTGCGCCTGGTCAAGAAGGGCTTCAAGGTCGCGATCTGCGAGCAGCTGCAGGACCCGAAGCTCGCCAAGGGCATCGTCGAGCGCGGGATCGTGCGCATCGTGACCCCCGGCACGCTGACCGAGGAGAACGCCCTCGACGCGCGCGCCAACAACTACCTCGCCAGCCTCGTGCTCGTACGCGAGCGCGCCGGCCTGGCCTGGGTCGACCTCTCGACCGGCCGCCTGCAGGGCTGCGAGCTCGCGCGCGAGCGCGTGCTCGACGAGCTGGCGCGCGTGGCACCGGCCGAGCTGCTGGTCGCACCCGAGACACTGGAGGCGCACCCGAGCTGGAAGACCGAGCTCGAGGAACACCTGCGCGTGACCCTGACGCGTCGCGAGGCCTGGCGCTTCGACGGCGAGACGGCGCTGCGCGCGCTGACGCGTCACTTCCGCGTCAAGAATCTGGCCGGCTTCGGGGTCGAGGACGAGGCCCTGCTGGTGCCCGCCGCCGGCGCGCTGCTCGAGTACCTGGCCGAGACCCAGCGCGCAGCCTGCGAGCACGTGCTGCGCCTCGAGCCGGTGCTGCCCGATTCCTACCTCCTGCTCGACCGCGCCACGCGCGCCTCGCTCGAGCTGGTCGAGACCCAGCGCGAGCACCGCCGCGAGGGCAGCCTGCTCGAGGTGCTCGACCAGACCCTGACGCCGATGGGCTCGCGCCTGATGCGCGAGTGGGTGCTGCACCCGCTGCGCGACGCGGCCGCGATCCGCACGCGCCAGGGCGGCGTGGGCGAGCTGGTCGGCGCACCCTTCCTGCGCGAAGAGCTGCGCGAGGCGCTCGAGAACGTGCACGACGTCGAGCGCCTGGCCGCGCGCATCTCGACCGGGCGCGCCAACGGGCGTGACCTCGTCGGACTGGCCCAGTCGCTCGCGGCGGTGCCGCTCGCGCGCACGCGGCTCGAGGGTTGCCACTCCGCGGCCCTCGCGACCCTGTGCGCCGCGCTCGACCCGCTCACGGACGTGACCGAGCGCATCCGCGCGACGCTCGTGGACGAGCCGCCGCTGACCCTCAAGGAAGGCGGCCTGGTGCGCCGCGGGTTCTCGCCCGAACTGGACGAGCTGTCCCAGATCGCCGGCGACGCGAAGTCGTGGATGGCGCGCTTCCAGGCCGAGGAAAGCGTGCGCAGCGGCATCCCGGGCCTCAAGATCGGCTTCAACTCGGTCTTCGGCTACTACATCGAGATCCCGCGCGGCCAGGTCGAGCGCGTGCCGGCGAGCTACGTGCGCCGCCAGACGGTCAAGGGCGCCGAGCGCTACATCACCGACGAGCTCAAGTCCTTCGAGGACAAGGTCCTGAACTCCGAGTCGCTCTCGGTCGAGCGCGAGTACGAGATCTTCCAGGAGCTGCGCGCGGCCGTCGCGCTCGAGCTCCCGCGCGTGCTCGCCACCGCGCGCGCGCTGGCCGAGCTCGACGCGCTGGCCGCGCTGGCCCACGTGGCCGCGGCCAACCGCTACGTCGCGCCCGAGGTGCACGAGGGTGGCGAGCTCGTGATCGTCGACGGCCGACACCCGGTGATCGAGCGCTCGCCCGCCTGCGAGAGCTTCGTCCCGAACGACGCCCACCTCGACCAGGAGAAGCGCCGCCTGACGATCCTGACCGGCCCCAACATGGCCGGTAAGTCGACCTACATCCGCCAGGTCGCACTGATCGTCCTGCTGGCGCAGATCGGCTCGTTCGTGCCGGCCACCGAGGCGATCGTCGGCGTCGTCGACCGCATCTTCACGCGCGTCGGCGCGGGCGACGACATCAGCCGCGGCGAGTCGACCTTCATGGTCGAGATGGTCGAGATCGCGAACATCCTGAACAACGCGACGGCGCGCTCGCTGGTGATCCTCGACGAGGTCGGGCGCGGCACCTCGACCTTCGACGGCCTGGCGCTGGCCTGGGCCATCGCCGAGCACCTGCACGAGCGTCTGCGCTGCCGCGCGCTGTTCGCCACCCACTACCACCAGCTCACCGACCTCGCCGCACGTCTCGAGGGCGTCGTCAACCGCAACGTGGCCGTGCGCGAGTGGGGCGACGAGATCGTGTTCCTGCACAAGATCGTCGAGGGCGGCACCGACCGTTCCTACGGGATCCACGTGGCACGCCTGGCCGGCGTGCCGGCCGAGGTCCTGGGGCGCGCGCGTGCGATCCTCATCGACCTCGAGCGCGACGAGGAGGGTCTCGCCACGCGCATCCTGGCGGGCGCGCCGGGCGCGGCCCCGAAGGCAGCAGCACCGGTCCAGCTCGCGCTGTTCGCGGCGCACAGCGCGGTCGAGGACGAGCTCGCCGCGCTCGACCTCGACCGGCTCGCGCCGCTCGATGCGCTGCTGAAGCTGCGCGAGCTGCAGCAGCGCGTGCGCTGAGCGCGGCGGATCAGACGCGGCGCTCGAAGACGATCAGGTAGATCGAGTAGCCGTGCTGCTCGACGCGCACTTCCTCGAACTCGGCCCGCAGGCTGCGCAGGATCGCCACGCCATCGGGGATGCTGCGCCCGAGGAAGAACACGCGCTGGAAGCGCGCGAGGTCGGTGCCGACCGGGAAGGCGAAGTCGTCGGTGTAGGGAATCGTGACAGGCTGCACCTCGCCCGGAAGGCGCAGGCGTGGCGCGTAGTAGTTCCAGGCGCCCGAGTGCGGGAACAGCCGCGGCTGCCAGTCCGGGGCCACGATCCCGTCGCCCTCGCGCGCGAGCGCGAGCACCGCGCGCACGGCCGAGCGGTTGTCCTCGCGCCCGGGATCGCGCACGTTCAGCACGCACAGCGCGCAGGCCGCCACGGCCGCGAGGACGCCGCCCGCGCGGCGCAGCGAGGCGAGCGCTCCGTCCTGGAACGCTCCGCGCGCACCGAGCAACGCGAGCGGCACGCCCGCGCCGGCGATGTAGCGCCACTCGAAGCCGGCGCGCGGCACGAGCGCCGCCACGAGCGCGCTCCAGGCCGGGATCAGGAAGCCGGCCAGCGCCAGCAGCAGCCAGGCGGGCGCTCCCGGCGCGCCGCGCTCGCGCGTCAGCAGACGTGCGACGGCCAGCGCGGTCAGGCCCAGGAACACGGCCGCGGCCAGCGCGAACACCAGCCGCCCGTACTCCCCGCCCAGGCGCAGGTTGAGGTAGACCATGTGGACCAGCCCCTCGACCAGGATCCAGGGCGAGGTGGCGGCGCCCCCCGGGGCGAGCCCGTGCGCGAGCTGCACGCGGAAGCCCCACGCGTACCAGGGCAGACACAGCAGGGCCGCGAGCGCCAGGGCGCGGAACAGCGTGCGCGTGCCGCGGCCCCGCACGTGGAAGCGCGCCAGCGTGAGCGCGGCCGGCACGAGCACCACCAGGACGTGCACGAAGTGGTAGTGCGTGTGCAGCCCGACCACGCTCCACAGCGTGAGCCGCCCGGCGCCGCCCTCGTCCTCCAGCACGTCGAGCGCGGCGTCGAGCCAGCCGGCCACCGCCAGCGTCAGCAGCGAGTACATGCGCAGGTCGGCGCTGAGCTCGAGGTTCAGCGACGAGCCTGCCACGAAGAGCGTCGCGACCACGCGCGCTGCGCGCGAGGGCAGGCGCCGGCCGATGCGCCAGACGAGGGGCACGGTGGCGACACCACACAGGAGTGCCGGCAGGCGCAGCACGAACTCGTGCTCGCCGAACAGGGCCCGCATCCCGTGCAGCAGCAGGAAGAAGAGCGGTGGATGGTTGTCCTGCCGCAGGACCGCGAAGAACTCCGCCAGGCTCGCCGCGCGCGCGTGGTGCAGGCTGTGGAAGTCGTCGAGGTGCAGGCTCGCCGTCCAGGCGTTCGCCACCCTCAGGGCGAGCGCCAGCAGCAGGAGCGCCAGCAGGATCCCCGTGTCGCGCCGGTCGCGCATCTCCGTCAGCTTGACCTCGCGCGGCGCGCGATCAAGCACGGGCAACGGATCGGGCACCGGCTCCCTCTACAGGGCCGAGCGCTGCAGGTCGACGCGCAGGGCGATCAGCTTGCGGCGCGAGGACCGCGGGCGCGGGAAGGCAGCCAGGTGAGTCGCGTACTTCGCGGCCACGACCCGCCAGTGGCATTCCTCGCTCACGAAGCGACGCACGCCGGTCTCGAGGCGCGCACGGCGCCCGGCATCGTCGCGCAGCGCCACGAACTCGCGCGCCAGGCTCGCGACCTCGTCGGTACCGAGCGGAACGCGCACGACGCAGTCGGAGGGCAGCTCCTGCTGTTCGGCAGCGTCGCTGGCGATCACGGCGCGGCCCATCGAGAAGGCCTGGAAGATGCCGCCCGAGGTGCCGCCGGTGGTCGGCCCTCGCAGGTTGATGGCGAGGTCCGCGGCGTGCAGCCAGTCCCAGGCGGCGACCTCGCTCAGGTAGCCGGTGAACTGGACCGCGTCGGACAGGCCGAGGTGCGCGGCGAGGCGCTCCGGGTCGAAATCGCCCGAGTGCATCGAGCCCGCCAGGATCAGGCGGATGTCGGGACGCTCGCGCCGGGCCAGGGCCAGGGCCTCGAGCACCTTGTCGATGCGCTTGTGGGGCTGGACCCCGCCGAAGCTCACGATCAGGCACGCATCGATCCACTCCGCGGGCAGCCCCAGGGCCCGGCGCGTCTCGCGCCGGTCGCCCGCGCGCCAGCGGTCGAGCGAGCCGTGATGCACCAGTCCGATCGGCGTGCTGGCGTTGCGCTCGCGCAGGATGCGCTCGGCCACGTAGCGGCTATGACACAGGAAGGCGTCGCCGAAGCGCACGACCGAGCGGTTGAGCGGCAGAGCGAAACGGTCGCGCGTCAGGTTGACGGGCGTGAGCGGCACGGCCAC
>Ga0172373_10000525_pt1 | contig 62557 bp, 41 predicted proteins | sample Lak10m_2_FD_114546 | JGI IMG/M metagenome (GOLD analysis project Ga0172373, IMG submission 114546) | Freshwater microbial communities from Kabuno Bay, South-Kivu, Congo - kab_092012_10m | ecosystem: Environmental > Aquatic > Freshwater > Lake | place: Democratic Republic of the Congo... | reverse complement strand
GGTGAGGGTGAGGGTGAGGGTGAGGGCGAAGGTGAAGGTGAGGGTGAAGGTGAGGGTGAGGGTGAGGGTGAGGGCGAGGGCGAAGGCGAGGGTGAAGGCGAGGGTGAACCGCCCGTCGTCGCCACCCTGACCGCCGATGCCCCCGTCGTGCGGATGGGGCTGGTGACGACGCTGCGCTTCAGCGCGACGGGGGCCACGTCCTGCACGCTCGACGGCGTGGCCGTCGGGACGAGCGGGACCCGCGACGTCGTCGCCCGCGACACCGCCACCCACACCTTGAGCTGCACGGGTCCGGGCGGCAGCGACGACGCGGCGGTCACGGTCACGGTGCCCGCCTGCGCGAAGCAGTGCCTGTTCAACGCCGGCGCTCCGGACGGCAACTGCAGCGGCGGCGCCCTGCCCACCGATGGCCTCGGGCTGCACCAGCTCGACATCGGCGCGACCGAGGCCGGGGTCTACCTCGAGGTCGAGGTCTGCAACCCGACCGGCTTCTCCTTCGTGTTCTCCGACTCGGCGACGAGCGACGGCTTTGGCGGCGACACCAACCCGGGCGCCACCTGCTACGACACCGAGCTGCAGCTCAACGGCACCACCCTCGACGTCTTCCGCAACGACTTCTTCCTCGACGCCGAAGACCGCTCGGCCTTCCGTCAGGTCGACGCGGTCGCCGCCAACGGCTGCAGCACGCTGCGCTTCGCCGTCGAGGATCGCTTCTTCTCGGTGAACGCCCCCGAGCAGGCCCCGGTGGTCGACGACGACGGCGTCTTCCGGCTCTCGCCGTCGGCGGCCTGCGCCGACAGCCAGTTCGGTGGTGACCGGCGCTTCTTCATGTCCTTCGAGCGCACCCCCCAGGGCCGATCCGATCGGGTCGGCGACGGGCTCACGTCGGTCTTCCTCTGCATCCGCTGACACCCGACCTCATCGCCGCCGAGAGGCTCCTGCGGACCCGCGGGCTCGTCGCACTCGTGCCCTGTCGCGCCGACGGCGCCGACGTCGTCGTCCTCGCCGCCGTCGACAGCAGCGTCGACAGCGCCCCCATCGTCCCGCTGGATGACACCGGCCGGACGCTGCTGCGTCCACTCCTGCGGCGCAGCGATCGCGTCATCGTCGCCGACGACGCCCGGCCCGTGCAGCGTTGGCTGCTGGCGCGTGGCGTCGACGTCGCGCGCCCGCTGTGTGTCCGTACCGTCGACGCCCTCGTGCGGGGCGAGCCGATGTGGGGCGACCCCGACTCCACGGCGGTGACGTCGTCGACGACGACGGCGCGGGAGCGGGCCGTCACCCTCGTCCGTGGCGTCGATCGGCTGCTGGAGCGCCTCGAGGGCAGCGGCCAGAAGAAGGTGGCCCGCCTCGAGTGCCTCGTCACGCGCGCCTTCGCCGCCCTCGAGCACCGCGGTCTGCCCATCGACGTCGGCCAGTGGCGCACGCTCATCGACGACGAGAAGGCCCGGCTCGCCGCCGCGCGCGAGCAGGTCTTCGCCTGCGCCGGCGACGCCGTCCCGCGCGATCTCTTTGGCGTCCCCGACATCAACCTCGACGCCGAAACCGACGTGAAGGCCCTCGTCCGGCGCGTCACCGGGGTCACCCTCGAGTCCACCGCGAAGGAGCACCTCGCCGCCGTCGGCCACGCGCTCACCGAGGCGCTGATCGCCTATCGCGAGCCGTGGAAGCTCGTCTCGACCTACGGCGACGCCTTCCTCGCCTTCGCCACCGACGCCGTCACCGACGCCGACGGCCGCCGCATCGGCCGCATCCGCTCCACCTTCGTGCCGCTGGGCGCGTCGACGGGCCGCGTCGCCTGCCGCGAGCCGAACCTGCAGAACCTGCCGAAGGACGCGCGCTTCCACGAGGCGTTGCGCGCACCGGCCGGCCGTCGGCTCGTGACCGCCGACTACGCGACCTGCGAGCTGCGCATCGTCGCCGAGCTCGCCGAGGACCCGGTCTTCCTCGCCGCCTTCGCCCGCGGCGAAGACCTCCACAGCACCGTGGCGACGTCGATGTTTGGCGTGAAGGTGTCGAAGTCCGAGCACCCGGAGCTGCGCCAGCGCGCCAAGGCCATCAACTTCGGCCTCGTCTACGGCATGGGCCCGGGGGCGCTGGCGGCGTCGCTCGGCGTCGATCGCGGCACCGGTGAGCAGCTGCTCGCGAAGTACTTCCAGACCTTCCCACGCATCCGCGACTACCTCGACGGCGCCGTCGATACCGCCCTGCGCCGCGGCTACAGCGAGACCGTCCTCGGCCGTCGCCTCACCTACGCCCAGGACGCCATCCGCGCCGACAACGCCCGCGGCGAGCTGTCCCGCATCATGAAGAACATGCCGATCCAGGGGACGTCGGCCGACATGACGAAGCTCGCGATGGTCCGCATCCACGAGCGCCTCGTCGACCACGCCGGCGACCCGGGCCTCGTCAACACCATCCATGACGAGCTCGTCGTCGAGTGCGACGCCGACAGCGCCGACGCCGTGGCCGCCATCGTCCGCGACGAGATGGAGGATGCGCACCGGACCCTGCTGAAGAAGGTGCCGCCCCTCGTCGAGGTCCACGTCGGCGCGACGTGGCATCACTGAAATTCTTCGGGCGCTTCGCGCCCGAATAGTCCTTATGATTCAAACACTTGGCGGGACGCCAAGTGTTTGAATTCGGGCGTCAGCGCCCGAAATCCCCGCTGCCGCGCAGGCTTGGCGCCCGCCCATGTCTCGGACCCGGCTGGGGACTACTCGCCCTCGCCCTCGCCCTCGCCCTCGCCTTCGCCTTCGCCCTCTCCCTCGCCCTCTCCCTCGCCTTCACCTTCGCCCTCTCCCTCGCCTTCGCCTTCGCCCTCGCCGCCGGGGATCACCGGCGGCGGCCCGAGGATGAGCCGGCCGGCCGCCACCGTCGTGTTGAGCAGGCCGCTGTTCTCGACGATGACGATGTGGGTGTAGGCCGAGAACGGCTCCGACGTCGGGATCGCGTAGCTGCGGGCCGGGTCGGACAGGATCCCCGCGAGGGCCGACGCGAACGTCGGCTCGAGCTCGGCGCGGGCCCCGATGAAGGCGTCGGCGCTCTGGGCGAGCATCACGTTCGCCGACGGCAGGCCGTCGAGGCCCGGGCCGCCGAGGAGCGGATCGAAGACCACGCGCACCGCCTGGCCGGGGACGTTGCCGCCCACGTCCTCGATGAGGGCGAGGGTGCCGGGGTTGACGTAGACGCCGCCGAAGTTGGCGTCGTCGAGGAAGGCGTGGGCGAGGATGCAGCGCCCGTCGCAACCGCCGCAGCGGTTGTTGCGCTCGCGGCCGCGGAAGCAGAGCAGCTCCTCGTCGTTGGTGCCGCACACCCGCGTGCCGGTGCCGCAGCCGGAGCAGACATCGCCCGGCAGGGCCCCGTCGGGGGTCAGCTCCTCGCAGCCGCCGCAGGCGTTGCGGGGGTGGTCGCCGATGCACTCGGTCGCGGTGCCGTCGGCGTTGCAGATCGCCGTGCCGCAGAGGAACTCGCCACACGGCTCGTTGGGCACGCCCTGGCTGACGTCGAGCTCGGCGCAGGCGCCGCAGCGGTTCGGCTGCCCCGGCGGCTGCAGGCAGGCCAGCTCGTTCGTCAGCGGATTGCAGCCGAAGGTGCCGCAGAAGGGCGGGTTGCCCGACACCGAGCACGGCTCGCCGAAGCCGGGGCTCGCCTCGCTGCAGGTCTCGCCCTCGCCCTCGCCCTCGCCCTCGCCCTCGCCTTCGCCCTCACCCTCGCCCTCGGCACCGGCGTCGACGCCAGCGTCGGCATCGCCGGGCGGCGCGACGCAGTCCTCGCAACCGACAACGACGAGGAGCAGCAGGGACAGGAGCAGGGCGCGCATGGGGCGAGTATGCCCGAAGGCGGGCCCCACACAACGTCGTCAGCCGCCCATCTCGGCGAGGACCTCTTTGTGCAGGGCGCTTGCCTCGGCGTGGTCGGGGTTGAGCGTGACCGCCCGGTCGAGGAGCGAGCGCACCACCGGCAGCGTCCCGACGCGCTCGTAGCGCGGGTTGGCGAGCAGCACCCGGGCCAGGGCGGTGAGGTACTCGGGGCGGGTCGCGTCGAGGCGCACGGCCTCACGCAGCGTGACCTCGGCTTCGTCGAGACGGTCCTGGGTCGCCTGCTCGACGCCCTCCCGGTACTTCCGGTCGGCCGGGCTGAGCTCGGGCTCCCGCGCCGGCGGCGGCGGCGGCGACGGCGACGGCATCGCGGCCTGCAGCGTCGACGACAGCGATCCGAGGGCCTTCTCCTCGCTGGCCCGCGTCGTGGGCGCGCTGCTGCTCGATGCACCGGTATCCCACGGCATGCGGCCCTCGTCGCTCGCGCGCTCGGTCCGGGCGGCGGCGCGGGCGGCGCCGAGGCCGGCACCAAGCGACGACGACGACGACGACGACAGGGAGGTCGACGAACCGGACGAGCTGAGGGACGACGACCGCGCCTCGGAGGGACGGGTCTCGCGGACGGGCTCCTTCGGGGGCGACGCCGCGCCCGCCGCCGAGAGCGACGACGACGACGACGACGACGACAGGCTCGTCGACAGCGACGGCATCGCCGACGACGAGGGCTCCCGCGTGAGTTCCTTCTGCTCCTTCGCGGCGACCTCCTTCGCGTCGCTGCGGGCCGTGGCCAGCGTCGAGGCGAGGCCCGTGGCGTCACCTCGGCCGGCCAGGGCCTGCTCGAAGGCCTTCAACAGCCGGTCCTCGATGGTGCGGTGCTGGGCCGCAAGGGCGGCAAGCTCCTCGGCGTGACGCTGGCGCTCGGCGCGCAGGCGGCTGCGGAACTGCTCAACACCGGGGCTCCACTCCTCGACGAGGTCGAGGGCCTGCAGGGCCGACAGCAACCGCGCGACGGCCTCGGGCGTGACGCCCGAACGTTCGACGGCCTCCTCGACGGTGAGGGCCTCGCCGAGAAGGCGCAGGAAGCGCTCGTCCTCGCCCGACAGGCCGAGCTTGGGGCGGTAGCTGGCGAGGCGACCGTTGGCGACGAGGTACTTGTCGCGCAGCGTCTCGTAGGCCGCGAGCATCTCGTTCTTCGGCGCGTAGCGGCGGTAGCCCTGGACGTAGATCTCGCCGGGGCCGAAGTCGAAGGTGGGCGTGTTGGCGTCGGGGATGGCGCCCGGCTGGGTCGTGAAGCGACCCTGCACGAGTTCGAAGCCGGCGATGATCTGATCACGCGTCAGATTGCGCTGCTCGACGTCGAGGCTCTCGGCGTCGATGAGGCCGAGCTCGACGAGCGCGGTGGTGAGCTTGATGCTCTTCTCCACCATCCGCGTCGCCGCCTTCATGTACTGCTCGTCGGTGATGCGGCCCTGGGCGACGAGCACCTTGCCGATGCGCTGACCGGGCTCCGACGACGTGAAGGCGACCGGCAGACCGTCCTTGAGAAAGACGGTCCGCGTCGTCCCCGCCGACGGCATCACGAGCGAACCGGTGAAGGCCTCGGCGCGGAACCGGGCCAGCAGGGCGGGGTAGCGGAGATCCTCGAAGACGCCGTCGGCCGGCACGCCCTGGGTCGATACGACCGGCGTGTCGCCCATCTTCGTGAGCTTGATCTCCAGCTCTTCGACCCGCTTCTGGGCCGTCTCGCGCGCCTTGCGCTCCGCCAGCAACGCCTTCTTGAGCTCAGCCTGGGTGCGTTGAAGTTCCTGGATCTGCATGGATTCTCCCTCGTCACCCGGCCGCGGAGCGGCGGCGGGGGGCGAGCTGTCGGGCACGGTCGATGGCGGAGGGGTCGGGACGTGCGGCGGGGCCTTGGCCCACGGACCCGCGGCGCCGCTGCGCGGAAGCGCCGGACGCTGGTTCGTGGCCTCGTCGACGAGGACGAAGTCGTTTTCGCCGCCGGGCGGTGGCAGGCGGGAGAGTTCACCGCCGTCGTCGGCAGGCGGCGGCGGGCCGCCCTCCTCGGTGGCCGCCGGCGTGGCGGCGGCGACGTTGACCTTCAGGCGCTGCAGTTCGGCCTTGCTGATCTCGACGGTCTTGATGCTCGGGTCGTCGTCGTCGTCGTCCTCGAAGGCGCCGTCGAAGGCGGCGTCGATGGCCTGGGCCTGGCTGTCGACCGAGATATCGAACTCGTTCTTCTGCTCGTCCTCGTGCAGCTCCATGTCCTCGTCGGCGGCCGGCACGCCGGCGGCGGCGCGGGCGGCGACGGCGACGTCGGCGGGGTTGGCGCCGATCGGCAGGAACGAGGACACCTTGTACTGACGCTCGTAGACGAGGCGATCAGGACCGCTCAGGTCGCCGGCGACGATGACGACGGCGGGCACGACCTCGCCGCGCGCGACCCGCACCTGGCGCAGCAGGGACGAGCCGATCTCGCCGGTCTGGTAGCGATGCTGGACGGCCACGGCGGCCGCCCCGCGGCGGGCCTCGTCGACGAGGCGCGCCGGCTGGTCGACGACGACGCCGTCGACGCCATCACGCTGCAGGCGCGCCGCGATCACGTGCGCGACGCCTGCATCCTCGACACAGACCAGGACCCGGGGAGCCATCCGGGCGGCAGCATTCCACAGGGACCCCGACGGGCGCGAGTTCCCCGATGCGTCGCGTCGGTCAGGGCACCCCGTCGCCGGATGCGGCGGACGCCGCAGTCCGGGGTGCGACGAGAACCTACATCACGGCCCTCAGCGGAGGGTGAAGCGGGTCGGGGCGATCCCCTCATCGGCGCGGCCGAGGCTGCCCCAGCAGGCGACGTCGCCGTCGGCCCCGAGGGCGCAGCTCAGCGTCTGCCGCGTCGACAGCTGCACGATGTCGTCCATCGGCGACGGCATCGGCACCTCCTCGATGGCCTGACACCGCGCCGCGCCACCGACACAGGGCGTCGTGGGTCCGATGTCCTCGGCCGTGACGACGAAGCCGGTGGCCCCGAAGAGGGCGTGGCCCCAGCAGCGCACGCGGGCGTCAGTGCCGAGGGCACAGACGTGGTGGGTACCCACGCCCACGCTGGCGACGTTGGCCCGGACGAGGGTCTCGGGGAGCGTTCCCGCCGCAGGCGCACCGGGGTTCACCACCCCATAGAGGTTGTCGCCGGCGCAGCGGGCGTCGCCGGCGACGATGCGGCAGGCGATATCGCCCGCCGTCCCGTAGGCGCGGTCGCCGTCGAGCGCGGCACAGGGCCCATCGTTGGTGCACCCGAGCAGGGCGAGCCCCGCCGTCGCCCCGATGTCGATGCACGTGGCGGCCCCGTTCGAGGCGAAGCCGCATACCCCGTCGAGGGACACCTGCACGCGCCGCGAGCCCGCCAGCGCGGCCACAACGACTGGACGCCCCCCGTCGGTGCCGGGCGCGAAGGGCCCGAAACATCGCACCTGGCCCGGGGTCACCACGCAGGTCAATCCCCGGCTGTTGTCGCCGTCGGCGCCCATGCTGCTGGCCTCGACCCCGAGGCCGTCAACGAGGGGCTGGACGAGCTCGCCGACCGCCACCTGACGCAGGCCCACCCCGAGGGTCCCCTCGGCGTTGCTGCCCCAGCAATGGAGGTCGCGGGCCGCGCCGTTGAGCCGACCGATGGCGCAGGCGTGGAGCTGCCCGAGCGCGATGGCCTCGACGTCGGCAAGACCGGGAATCGGGGCCGGGACGTCGTCGCGTTGCCCGGCCGTGGTGCGACCGAGCTGTCCCTGGCTGTTGCCACCCCAGCACTGCACCCGCTGCCGATCGTCGATGGCGCAGGCGAAGACGCCGCCGGCAGCGACGGCCGTCGCGCGGACGGCCTCACCCTCGCCCTCACCTTCCCCTTCGCCCTCGCCCTCTCCTTCGCCCTCTCCCTCACCTTCACCCTCGCCTTCGCCTTCGCCGCCCTGGCATGTGCCGACGTCGTCGCCGGCGGGAACGACGCAGCGCTCTCCCGCCTCGCACTGGTCGTCCTCACGGCACGGACGCGGACCGGCCGGTTCGCAGGCCGCCACGATCAAGGAGAGACACAGCCCGCTGACGACGATCCGCATGGTCACTCCTGCAGCAGCGGCCAGACCGCCGCCGCCGTGCCGCCGAGCGCCGCGACGCCGCCGACGACGACGATGGCGGCACCGAGATAGAGGGCCGGCTGCTGGAGGGTCTCGAAGCTGCTGGCCTGCGCCCGCTCGAGATTGCCCTTGTTGTACTCGCCCTCGGCGACGGCGCGGACGGCCAGCAGCGCCACGCCGACGCCCGCGCCGACGGCGCCACCGACGGCGACGGCAATCGCGGCGCCCGACACATCACGGCGCTCACGGGCGAGCCCGGCGTCGACGGCCGTGGCCTGTACCAGCGCCGGAATGACGTCGAGCAGGGTGGTGGGTCGCGCGACCGGCGCACGGCGCTGGCCCTGGGCGAGCAGCCGGGCCGAGACGCCGCCGGTCATCGTCACCGTGAAGATGTACTCGTCGCCGAGGCGGCCGAGATGCGGTCGCACGACGACCTCGGCGTTGGCGGCGTCGGCGATCTCGGAGATGCAGGCGCCCACGGCCTCGTCGAGCGCACAGTCCTGCAGGCGGCTCACCTCGATGGAGGTCTCGAGGGAAGCCGAGGTCATGACCTCGGCGCCGGGCAACGCGTCGCGCACGGCCGTCTCGACGGCGCGCCCCAGCGTCGTCGACATCGAGGCGTCGACGTCGCCGCCGACGGGCAGCACCAGGACGCGCTGGGCAAGCGCCGGCGCAGCCGACATCGTCAGGACCAGGACAGTGAGCAGGAGACGCAGCACGGGCGCACTGTAGCAGTGGCGGCGCCCGCCGGGTGCGTGACACCGATCGAAGCCGTCGACGGGAACGCCGCCGCACGCCCGTTGCGCAGACGTCCCACCCGTGTAGTCCGCCCGGGACATCCGCGATCAACCTCTGGAGGCAGACATGGACCCTGGCAGCGTGAAGATTGGCGTCGTCGGCGCGGGCAACATGGGCGCGGGCATCGCCCAGAAGTACGCCACGGAAGGATTCCAGACCGTCGTCGTCGACGTGGACGAGGCCGCCGTCGGCCGCGGCAGGAGCCGCATCGAGCAGACCCTCGACGAGGGCGTCGCCAGAAAGATCTTCACCCCCGAGCAGCGCACCGCCATCCTGTCGCGCCTGACCTTCTCGCCCGACAAGGACGCCCTGAAGGGCTGCGCGCTCGTCGTCGAGGCCGTCTTCGAGGATCTGGGCGTGAAGCAGGCCCTCTTCAAGGACCTCGACGCCCGCCTCGGCACCGACGTCATCCTCGGCACCAACACCTCGAGCTTCTACGTCGACGACGTCGCGAAGGTCTGCGCGCACCCCGAGCGCGTCATCGGCCTGCACTACTTCTACCACCCGGCCAAGAACCGTCTCGTCGAGGTCATCAAGGGCACGAAGTCCTCGCAGCAGGCGTTCGACACGGCGTGGCGCATCCAGGAGCTCACGGGCAAGATCCCCGTCGACAGCAAGGACCGCCCCGGCTTCATCGTGAACCGCTTCTTCGTGCCGTGGCTCAACGAGAGCATGCGCCTCGTCGAGGAGGGCGTCGCCGACATCGCCACCATCGAGGCCGCCACGAAGCAGGGCTTCGGCGTCGGCATGGGCCCCTTCGAGCTCATGAACGTCACCGGCGTGCCGATCACGCTGCACGCGGCGACGACGCTGGGCCGCGAGCTCGGCGCGTTCTACGCCCCCTGCAACCTCATCCGCCCCGTCGTCGACGCCAAGCAGAACTGGGACCTCTCCGGCACGCCGGACGCCTCGAAGTTCGCCGTCGTCAACGAGCGCCTGTGGGGCGTGGTGTGGCAGGTCGCCTGTCGGCTCGTGTTCGATGAGGGCGTCTGCAGCCTCGAGGACTGCGACCTCGGCGCCCGCGTCGGCCTGCGCTGGCCGAAGGGTCCGTTCGAGGTGATGAACGAGCGCGGCACCCGCGCGGCGCTGTTTGCGGTCCAGGCCATCGCGAAGCGCTACAGCGACGTGAGCGTCCCGGCGGCCCTCGCCGAGAAGGGCGAGCAGAACGCGCCGTTTCCGATCAGCCTCGTCGGCCATCGCGTCGACGCCGACGGCACGGGCTGGATCACGTTCAAGCGCCCCGACGCCATGAACGCGCTGAACGAGGCCGTCGTGAGCCAGCTCGGCGCGGCCTTCGACGCGCTCGAGAAGAACCCCGCCGTGAAGGGCATCGTCATCGAAGGCCAGGGCAAGGCCTTCGTCGCCGGCGCCGATACCAAGTTCTTCGTCGAGCAGATCGAGGGCAAGGACATCCCGCGCATCGTCCGCTTCGCCGCCGGCGGCCAGGACATCCTGCGCCGCATCGACCTCTGCGCGAAGCCGGTCGTCTGCAAGCTGCACGGGCTCTCCCTCGGCGGTGGCAGCGAGCTCGCCCTCGCCTGCGACTGGATCGTCGCCACGCCGCGTGGGTCCCTGGGCTTCCCCGAGACCGGCATCGGCATCTACCCCGGCCTCGGTGGCACCCAGCGCAGCGCCCGCCGCGTCGGCGTGCCGCTCGCCCGCTGGCTCGTCCTCACCGGCGAGACGGTCGACGCCGCGACCGCCTCGAAGCTCGGCCTCGTCGACGCCGTCGTCGACGCCGGCGCGCTCGACGCCGCCTGTCGTGAGAAGGCCCTCTCGGGCCAGACCCGCGCCGAGAACGCGCCGCCGACGTCGGTGCCGAAGGGCTTCGAGGCGCTGCACGCGGCGTTCTCGTGGACGAGCCTGTACGACCTGATGAAGGGGCTCGCCAACGTGCCGGCCGCGCTCGACAAGAGCATGAAGAAGGCGACCTTCAAGGCGCCGCTGGCGATGCAGGCCGCCGACGACCTCATCAAGATGACGGCGACGTCGTCGCTCGAGGCGGGCCTCAAGGCCGAGACGGCGGGCCTCAAGGCCACCTTCTCGTCGAAGGACGCGTACGAGGGCCTGTCGTCGCTCGGCGTGCGGCGCCCGACCTTCAAGGGCGTCTGACGGACACATGCCCATCAGCTGGCGCTGAACGATTCGGGCGCGAAGCGCCCGAATTGTTCTTTGATTCAAGGACCTGGCGGAACACCAGGTCTGTGAGAGGCGTCGGCCGGAGGCCGACAGATTTCATCAGCGCCAGCTGATGAACCAGTATCCAAATTCCCGACACGCGAAGCGTGTCGAGGAATTTCAGGCGCTTGCGCCTGAAATCCATACACACCTGAAATTCTTCGAGCATTCCGGACCTGGCGGTTCCTCCGCCAGGTCCGGAATGCTCGAAGAATTTCAGCAGCGCTCGACGAGGGCGGCGGCGGTCCGCTCGAGCGTCGGCGGGTCGATGGCCATCCGACCGGCGAGCCGGCGGCAGCCCTCGCCGACGTCGCGGAAGGCGGCCATGTTGCTCTTGCCCATGACGAAGAGCCGCAGCACCCACGGTGTCGCCGAGGACGACGACGGCGAACGAGATGTCGGGCACCTCGGTGGCGATGGTGCGGACGAAGACGCGCTGCCGCTCCACGAGGGCGTTGGCGGACCTCGGGCGTCACAGCTCGAACATGAGGAGCTGGAGGATGCGCAGCTGGTCGGGGTGCGAGCCGGGCTCCTGATGGAACGACGAGTAGGTCACGCGGCCGTTACCGTGGTCGAAGCCGACGATCTGCGGCGCGTCACGGACGGTGCGGTTGTCGACGGTCTCGGCGTCGGCGGTGAGGTAGACGTCGACGTCGTCGGCGACGTCTTCCATCATCGACCAGCGCGCGAGCGGGTAGTGCAGCGTCGCGCTCGAGCGGCCAAAGAGCCCCGCCATGTTGAAGTCGACGATGGAGGCCGAGAGGTTGTCGACGGCGGCGCCCTGGTCGGCGGCGGCCAGCGTCGTCTCGGTGCCGACGAAGTTGATCTTGTCGCTGAAGGTGCGCTCGATGAGGTCGTAGGCCTGGTCGGAGGCAAAGAGGCTGCCGCCGTCGGCGACGAAGCTGCGCATGAGGGTGCGCATCGGCTGCGACGCAAGGTAGACGGGCTCGGCCGAGCGGCAGTTGAGGAAGAGCACGTCGTAGTCGCGCACGCGCTCGTCGGCGCCGAGGAGCTGCTCGGCCCAGTCGGCGTCGTAGATGTCGATGTTGGCCTCGTCGACGCCGATGCTGCCGAGCACCTGCTCGACGTGATCGAACTCGCTGCCGCGGACGACGGCGATGCGGATGGCGTCGGGCTCGAGCGCGCAGTCCTCCTCGTCGAGCTGCAGGATGCTGCCGGCGGGGATGCTCACCTGGCGCTCGCTGCGGAACGTGCCCTTCTGGATGACGAGCACCTGGTCGCCGGCCGGCACGCCCTCGAGGAGGAAGCGGCCCTCGGCATCCGTGAGCGTCGCGATCTCGGCGCCAGCGACGGGGGCGATGCTGGCACGGGCCTCGTCGAGGGGGCGGCTGCCGTCGGCGGTGCAGACGCGGCCACGGACGCCGCCGACCTCGCCGGGCGCCGGGATGGCGCAGGCGCCACCGACGTCGACGATGGTCTCCTCGCCGGCGACGATGTCGATCGCCTCGCTCTTGCTGAAGCCGTCGCCGCGGATGGAGAGGGCGTGGGTGCCGGCCGGGACCTCGGCGAAGGTGAAGTCGCCCTCGGCGTCGGTGGTGGTCTCGAGGCGGGTGCCGTCGGGCAGCAGGATGAGGACGTCGGCGTTGGCGACGACCTGGCCGACGTGGCCGTTGCAGACGCGACCGGTGACGCTGCCGAGGTTGAGCTCCGCCGGCGAGCGGCAGGCGGTGTCGGCGACGTCGACGGTCTCACCGGGGATGACGAGGACGGCGACGGCGCGCTCGCCGGGCAGCACGACGCTGGCGTCGCCGGCGGGGACCCGCGGCACGAAGTAGTGGCCGTCGTCGTCGGTGCGGGCCGTCTGGCGCTCACCGTCGATCTCGACGACGACGTCGCCGGCTGCGACCGGCAGGCCGCTCTCGGGGTCGCAGGCGATGCCGGCGAGGCTGCCCGGCTGGGCGGCGAGGGGCTCGAGGCCGCACTGGCAGCCGGCAACGCTGAGGGTGGCGACGAGGGCGGTCAGGGCGACGGAGCGGAAGGTGACGCGCATGGCCTGTCGTAGGCAGCCCTGTCGGGTTCGCCAACGGGGGAGTGTGGGAGCACGTCACACCATGGGCCGGGCTCCGACCGCTTCCGGATGTGGTCGCATTGAAGTGAGCACGCTCACTTTCGCTGCATCGAGAAAATGAGCATGCTCGCTTTTGTATGCAGGAGCGATCGCCCACCACCACCGGCAGTGGCGCCGGCAAGGCCGCCCGCACCCGCGCCCGCGTCATCGCGGCGGCCCGGCGGCTCTTCGCCCGGCAGGGCTTCGCCGCCACCAGCACCCGCGCCGTCGCCGCCGACGCCGGCGTCGCCCATGGCACGCTGTTTCGCTACGCGCCGACGAAGGAGGACCTCGTCGAGCAGATCTTCGCCGAGGACATCGGCGCGAGCCTCACGAGCGCCGCCGCCGACGCGCCCCCGGGCCCCTTCGTCGACGTCGCGCTGCACTTCTACGGGGCCTTCTTCGCCGTCTACGGCCGCGACGAGGCCCTCGCCCGCGTGCTCGTGCGGGAGCTGCCCTTCCTCGAGGGGGCCGCCCGCGATCGCGAGCGGCAGCGCACCTTCGAGCTGCTCGAGCTCCTCGGCGCGGCCGTCGGGCGCGGCCAGCGCGACGGCGACATCGACGACGCGGTCGTCCCGCTGGTGGCGGCGACGTCGTCGTTCTCCCTCTACTACGGCGCGCTGCTCGCCTGGCTCTCGGGGCAGCTCGACCGCGACGGCGCGTGGGCGATGCTCGTCGCCCAGCACGCGCTGCTCGCCCGTGGTCTGCGCCCCACTCCACCTGGAGGTCACCGATGAACGCCAGCGACGGCACGACGAAGAGCAGGTCCCTCGACCGCGAGGCCCGGCTCGCCCTCTACCCCGACGACATCACGCTGCGGGAGGCGCGCGAGCGCTACTTCGCCCGCTCCGGCTTCACCGCGGCGACGTACACCGATCCGTGGGTCGCCCTGCCGCTCGGCCCCGTCACCGTCCGCCTGCCGAACTTCGGCGCCCGCAAGAAGGCCGTGAAGGTCCACGACCTCAACCACATCCTCACCGGCTACGGCACCGACTGGCACGGCGAGTTCTGCGCGTCGGGCTTCGAGCTCGGCATGGGCATCGGCCGCTCGTGGGCCGCCTGGATGATCAACGCCGGCGGCGCCGCCGGCGGCCTGCTGCGGGCCCCCGGCGACGTCGTGCGTGCCTTCGCGCGGGGCCGCGCGACGAAGGCGTCGACCTACACGCTCCTCGATCGCTGGGATGAGGCCTTCCTCGACCTGCCGCTCGGTGAGGTGCGCGCCCGGGTCGGCGTTCCCGACACCGCCGCCGCCGGCACCCGCGACGTCCTCGCCATCCTCGGCCACGCCGCCCTCGGCGCCGCGATCCACCTCGCCCCCGTCGCCCTCGTCGTCGCGGGCATCGCCGCGATCGCGCTGCGTGCGCCCGGCTGAAGGCGAAGGGGCTGCGCCGGCGGATCGGGAGTGGTAGACGCCGACGATGCGTCTTGTTCGCCAGAGCCTGCTCCTCGCCGTCCTCCTCGCCTCGTCGTGCGCCCACGGCCCCGACGAGAAGGACATCGCCGCCGGCCGCGGCCACTACGAGGCGGCCATCGCCATCCTGCACGAGGCGCAGAAGGCCGAGGCCCAAAACGACGGCCCCGCCCGCGACGCCAAGTACCGCGAGGCCCTGCAGGAGCTCATCAACGCCGAGAAGCGCAACCCCGACGACGCGCCGATGCAGCTGTTGCTGGGGCAGGTCTACTTCCTCGGCTTCCGCCGCCACGACGACGCCGCCCTCCACCTCGAGAAGGCCATCGCCCTGAAGACGAAGCTCGCGCCGCCCGACGCCGCCCCCGCCGAGCGCGAGTATCCGGAGGCCGAACAGACGCTCGGCGTCGTCCTCGTCGACAAGGGCCAGCCCGAGCTCGCCCTGCCCCACTTCGAGAAGGCCCGCACCAACCTGCTCTACGCGACGCCGTACTTCGCCGAGCAGGAGCTCGGCACCGCGCTGTTCAAGCTCGGCCGCCACGACGAGGCCGTGCAGCACCTCACCCTTGCGATCCAGCAGCAGCCCGACCTGTGCGGCGCCTACACCCGCCTCGCCGAGGTCGAAGAGGCCCGCGGCAAGGACGATCGCGGCCAGAAGGTCCTCGAGGACTTCCTCGCCCGCTGCGACAGCGATCGTCTCCGCAGCGTCGTCGGCGAGCGCCTCATAGCGCCGGCGTGGTTCAAGCTCGGCGAGACGCGCCTCCGCCGCGCCGACAAGGACGGCGCCATTGACGCCTTCCGTACCTGCGCCACCCGCTTCCCCGGCGAGGCCGCCGGCCAGGAGTGCGTGCGTCGCCTCGAGATCCTCGGCGTCGGCCTCCGGCTCGACGAGATCTCGACGGGTGGCTGAGCCCGAGAGCGGTGACGTCGTCGTCTGCGGCGTCATCCCCTATGGCGACGCCGACTGCGTCGTGCGCCTGCTGGGCCGGGAGCGCGGCCGCTTCAGCGCCTTCGCCCGCGGCGCCCGCGCGTCGAAGCGCCGCTTCCCGGGGCTGATGGCCCCCGCCCTCGGCCGCGCGATCGTCAAGAGCCGCCGCGGCGACATGCTCGACCTGCAGGAGCTCGACATCGACAGCCGCCTCATGGCCCTCGCGTCCGACCTGCGGGCCTGGGGCTTCGCCGGCTATGTCGTCGAGCTCGTCGAGCGCTTCGTGCCCGACGGTGCGCCGGTGCCCGACTTCTACGGCGTCGTCGTCGACACGCTGCTGGGCCTCGCGCGCCACGGCGGGCGGGCCGCGATCCTGCGGGCCTTCGAGCTCCGGCTCCTCGATGAGCTTGGCGTGCTGCCCGACCTCTCCGAGGCGAGCGACGATCCCGGCCTGCCGGTCGTCGCCTACGATCCGCAGCGTGGCCACCTGCTCGCCCACGAGGGGCCCGGTGCGGTGCCCTTCTCCGACGACGCGCGCCAGGCCGCGCTGTTCCTGCTGGGCAGCGACGCCGACGACGCCATCGCCCTGCCCGTCGACGACGTGGTGCTGCGCGAGGCGAGCCAGCTGTTCTCGCACTGGCTGCGGCGGCAGGGGGTTGCGCTGCGCTCCCTCGAGGTCCTGCGAGCCTTGCGCTGACGACGACCGCCGTTCCCGCTACGGTGCCGCCCATGCGCACCCGCACCAGCTCGCCGCAGGCCACGCCCGCCATCGCGCTCGTCGAGGACCTCCAGCGTCGCCTCGTCGGGCGCCTTGAAGCCCTCGACCGCGCCCGCGGCGGCGACGTGTCGTTTGCGCCCGTCGAGTGGCTGCGCGATGGCGGCCGTCACGGCGGCGGCGTCCGCTACGAGATCGCCGACGCCGGGCTCTTCAACCGCGCCTCCGCCAACGTCTCGCACGTCCACTACGACGACGACGCGACGCGGCCGCTGCGCTCGGCGACGGCGCTGTCGTCGATCATCCACCCGGCCTCGCCGCGGCTCCCGTCGCTGCACGTCCACCTGAGCTGGACGGAGCTCCGCAGTGGCTCTGGCAGCTGGCGCCTCATGGCCGACCTCAACCCGTCGGTCCCCCATGCCGGCGACACCGCCCGCTTCAAGGCTGCGCTCGTCGACGTCATGACCCGCCACGTCGGCGCCGACGTCGCGGCCACGGCGTTCTCCGAGGGCGACCGCTACTTCTTCATCCCGGCCCTGCAGCGGCATCGCGGGGTCTGCCACGCCTACCTCGAGCGCCACGCCACCGCCGACGCCGACGCCGACCTCGCCTTCGCCCGCGCCTTCGGCGAGGCCGTCATCGACGTCTACGTCGCCATCCTCGACGACGCCGCCCGCGAGGACGTGGTCGTCGACGACGCGATGCGGGCCGCGCAGCTCGCCTACCACACGGCCTACCTGTTCCAGGTGCTCACCCTCGATCGCGGCACGACGTCGGGGCTCCTCGTCCACGACGAAAACGACGTCGGCATCCTTGGCAGCCTGCCCGGCCGCATCGATCGGGCACTGCTCGCGTCGTGGCGCGATCGCGCGCCGGAGGCGATGCGCCCCCTCGTCGAGGCCATCGTCGCCGCCCTGCCCGAGGCGCACCCCTGCCCCGTCGACGTCGCCGCCCGCGCCCGCCTCGCTGGCGTCGTGCGGACCTTCTTCAAGGCGAACCCGGCGGTGCTCGAGCTGCAGGCCCGCGGCTCCATCGTGCCGCCGACCGTGCAGAACCACGGCGTCGTCAGCCGCCCGTGAAGCCCCGCGCCTGCAGCGCCGCAAAGACCTCGTCGCTGTCGACGATGGGGGTGAGGACGACGACGTCACCGCGCTGCGCGGCGCCGAGGACGCGGGCGAGCCCGTCGAGATCGTCGCTGGCGTCGCCGTCGTCGACGACCACGCCGTGCGTCTGCAGGCGGGCCCGCAGCAGGCCGGGCACGGCGCCGGGGGCACGACCGCGCCGATAGTGCTCGAGCTCCCGCAGCACGACGACGTCGGGGCCGAGGGCGGCGACCGCGTCGGCGAGAGCCTCCAGCTCGGTGTCGAGGCGATCGCCGGGCGCGCCGAGGCACAGCAGCAGGCGGGCGCCCGCGCCGCGCAGGTGCCCGACGAGGCCGCCGAGCGCCGCGACCGCGGCGGGGTTGTGGGCGAAGTCGACGACGACCGTCACACCGTCGTGACGCAGGACATTGCCCCGCCCCGGGTTGGCCGACACCGCCGTCGACACCGCCCGCAGGCCGGCCGCGATGGCGTCGTCGCTGGCCCCGAGGCCCCGCGCCGCCGCTGCCGCCGCCAGGGCGTTTTCGACGTTGTAGCGGGCGGCGCCGCCGAAGCAGACCGGCACCTCGTCGACGGCGACGATCGCGACGGCAGCGGCTCCCTCACCGCGCATGAGGGTGGGGCGCCCGTCGACGGCCTCGACGAACCAGGCCTCGTGGCCGGCGGCGAGATCGGCGGCCACCTGCGCGCGGTCGACGGCGAAGAAGACGACGCGACCGGCGAACCCCGGCGCCCGCGCCCGCAGCCGGGCGTCTCCCCCATGCAGCACGACGACGCCACCGGCCCGCACGCCCCGCGCGACGAGGCACTTCACGTCGGCCATGTCGTCGAGGTCGTCGACGCCGAACTCACCGAGGTGGTCGTCGGCGACGTTGGTGACGACGCCGACGTCGTAGCCCTCGAGGGGCAGGCCCCGGCGCAGCAGGCCACCGCGCGCGGCCTCCAGCGCCGCCACCTCGACGCGGGGATCCCGCAGCACCCGCCGCGCGCCGCCCGGCCCCGACCAGTCGCCGCGCTCGACGACGACGCCGTCGATGACGACGCCATCGGTGGAGGTGGAGCCGACGACGCGCCCGGTGTGGGCGAGGATCGAGGCCAGCAGCCGCGTCGTCGTCGTCTTGCCGTTGGTGCCCGTCACGAGCGCCACCGGGATGGCCCCGAGCTGCGCCCACGGCGCCGTCGCCGGCTCCGGCAGGGCGTCGAGGCGATAGGTCCGGCCGCGGGCGCCGAGGCCGAGGCCGACGCCCTCGTCGTCGACGACAAAGGGGAGTCCGCGCTGGCGGGCCCCGGCGAGCAGGGCGACGAGCCCCTCGTGGCGCTCCTGCGCGCGGGTGACGACGGGGTCGGCGCAGGGCGTGCCGTCGACGGCCGCCGCCGGACCGGGACCGCTGCCAAGGACGCGGGTGATGGCGAGCTCGAGGGCGTCGGCCGCTGTCAGCAGCGCGTCGTCGGGGGCGGCGACCGCGATGCTGAGGCCCTGTCGGGAGCGGCGCACGACGAGCGGCTCGGCGGGCAGCGCGAGGGACACAAGCGTCGCGGTGATCGCCGCCCGCAGCTTCGATTCAAGGGCGTCGACGTCGTCGCCGGGCACGATGGCGATCTCGGCCGCGGCGCCGGGCCCGGACAGGTGCAGGTTCCTGCCGGTGAGCCGCCGCGTGTCGATGAGCCGCGCCACTGCCTAGTCCTCGCCCTCGGGTTCGCTGCGCTTGAGGCGGACACCGCGATCGTCGGCGATCACGGGGAGGCTTCGTCCCTCGACGTCGACCGGCGCCGTGAGCGGCGGCGGTGCGCCGTCGGTGGTGAGGGCGCCGACGGTCACCGGACCACGCTGCGTGCCGCTGTCGGCGTGGAACTTCGTGATCTGCTTCCAGCAGCGGTTGATCTTGTCGCCAAAGACAATGAGCAGGTCGCCGCGCTGGCCGAGGCGCAGCGCGTGCTCGAGGGCCTTCTCCTCCTCGGCGACGACGTCGATGCGCTCGCGCGGGAAGCCGGCCTGCAGCGCGGCCTCGAGCAGCAGGGCCGGCACCTCATCGGCCTTGCGACCACGCAGGTCGTCGTCACGCCGGAGCACGAGGTGGTCGAAGCCCGACGCCGCGATGCGGGCGATCTCGGCGATATCCTCGTCGCGTCGATCGCCCGGCGCCGCCAGCACGCAGATGCGCCGTCCGGGCACCTCGAGCTTCTTCGCGAGGTCCACCATCACGGCGATGGCGGCGGGGTTGTGGCCGTAGTCGAGGATGACCTTGAACGGCAGCTCGTCGAAGACGTTGAGGCGACCCGGGGCCTGGAAATACGAGGTGTCGAAGGTGCGCAGCCCGTGGCGGATGCCGTCGAGCTTCACGCCCATCGCGTAGGCCATCAGCGCAGCGAACATCGCGTTCTGCACGTTGTGCAGGGCCTTGCCCTCGAGGGTCGCCGGGATGAGGTGCGTCCACAAGAGCGGCTGGTGGATGCCGCGGTCGTAGAGCGTGATCATGTCGCCGTTGATGCCCTCCTCGAGGACGGCGGCGAGTCCACCGGCGCGCACGTGTTGCTTCACGAGCTCATGGCGCGGGTTCATCGTCACGTAGCCGATGCGCTTCGCTTCGGTGTGGTCGGCCATCTCGAGGCAGCGCAGGTCGTCGGCGTTGAGGACGGCGCACTCCTGGGCCACCTCGACGACGATCCGCTTCACCGTCGCCAGCTCGTCGAGGGTCTTGATGCCCTTGACCCCGAGGTGATCCGAAGCGATGTTGAGGACGGCGCCGACGTCGCAGTGGCGATAGCCCATACCGGCGCGCAGCAGGCCGCCCCGCGCCGTCTCGAGGACGGCGATGTCGACGCTTGGATCCTTCAGCACCATCTGGGCCGCGATGGGCCCGGTCATGTCACCGGCGACCGTGCGCTCGCCGTCGACGTAGACGCCGTCGGTGGTGGCGAGGCCGACGGTGCGGCCGCTCATCTTGTGGATGTGGGCCAGCATGCGCGACGTCGTCGTCTTGCCGTTGGTGCCGGTGATGCTCGCGATCGGGATGCGGCTCGGGGTGCCGGGCGGAAAGAGCATGTCGATGACGGGCCCGGCGGGATCGCGCGGCGTGCCCTCCGTCGGCGCCACGTGCATGCGGAAGCCCGGCGCAGCATTGACCTCGCAGATGCCGCCACCGATCGACTTGTAGGACTGCGTGATGTCGGGCGTGAGGAAGTCGATGCCGGCGACATCGAGGCCGATGGCCTGCGCGGCGCGAATCGCCATTTCCCTGTTGTCGATGTGGACGACGTCCGTGAGGTCGATGGCGGTGCCGCCCGTCGACAGGTTGCCCGTCGAGCGCAGGAAGAACTGCTGGCCGGCGGGAAGGACGGTCTCGGGGGTGACGCCGGCAAGCCCCATCAAGCGGTGCGCCTGGTCGTCGAGTTCGAGACGGGTGAGGACCTTCTCGTGGCCGATACCGCGGCGCGGATCGCTGTTCACGATGTCGACGAGCTGGGCGATCGTGTGCACGCCGTCGCCGACGACGTGACCCGGGACGCGCTTGGCCACCGCGATGAGTTCGCCGTTGACGACGAGCATGCGGTGGTCGTAGCCGTCGATGTAGGTCTCGACGATGACGGTGCGGGCGTGCTCGCGGGCCTTGTCGAAGGCGGCGCGGACCTCGTCGGTGTTCTTCAGGTTGATGCCGACGCCGCGGCCGTGGTTGGCGTCCAGCGGCTTGACGACGACGGGAAAGCCCAGCCGCTGCGCGGCGGCGGCGGCGTCTTCGGCGTTGCGGACGAGGCGCTGGCGCGGCACCGGCAGGCCGACGCCGGCGAGGATCTTGTTGGTCTCCTCCTTGTCCGACGCGATGCTCACGGCGATGTGGCGCGTCTCCGACGTCACCGTGGCCTGGATGCGCTTCTGGTAGCGGCCATGGCCGAACTGCACGAGCGATTGGTCGTTCACGCGCAGCCACGGGATGCCGCGGGCCTCGGCGGCCCGCACCAGCGACGCCGTCGACGGCCCGAGCTGGCGCGCCTGGGCAAACGCGACAAGATCCTTGAGTTCCTGGCGGAAGTCGAACGTCTCGTCGTGGGCCGCGGTGCGGAGCTCCGGCGGCAACAGGTGCTGCAGCAGGCGCAGCGCGAGGTCGCCGGCGGCCTCGCCGACGCGCTCCTCCTCGTACTCGTAGACGACGTGGTACTCGCCGTTCGCGTCGGCGCTGCGGGTCTTGCCGAAGGTGACGCGCGCGCCCGTAAGCTGCTGCAGCTCGATGGCGACGTGCTCGAGGACGTGGCCGAGCCAGGTCCCCTCCTCCTCGCGCAGGCGCCGCTCGAAGCCGCCCGGCTCGCCGTAGGAGCAGGTGTGCTGCTGCAGCGACGGCATCGCCGCCAGCAGGCCGTCGACGAAGCCCGGGATCTTCGCGCTCGGCCACTCCTCGAGCGCGCCGAGGTCGACAAGGAGGCGCATGACGGGGAAGTGCGCATACTGGTTGGGACCCCGGTAGACGCGACGCTCGGTGATCTTCATGGCGGCCCTCGCCCCTCGCAGGGGGGTGTTCAGTCGTCGTGGGTCTGCTGCGGCGGCGTCGCGTGGCGCGACTTCAGATCGAAGCGGGCGCCGTCGACAAGGATGTGGAGTTTCACATTGGTGAGGCACAGGGCCTTGCCCACCGGCGTCGACGGCATCGACGAGTACTCCAGCGCCGACGGGTCGACGACGGTGATGCCGTCGGAGCCGATGACGTGGATGACGTTGTCGGGGTCGATGAAGGCGGCGGTGTCCTCGTCGAGGCCGAGGCCCACGGCGAAGGGGTTGTAGGCGAGCGCGCTCAGCAGCCGACCGAGGCGGTCCCGCTGACGGAAATGCTGGTCGATGATCACGCGGTTCGTGAGACCGAGCCCGGGCGCCAGCGACGCCTGACCGGCGTGCGGCGTCGCGCCGGCCTCGCCGTAGGCGATCATGTGCTCGGACATGATCGCGGCGCCCGCCGACGTCCCGCCGACGGTGACCCCCATGGCGTTGAGGCGACGGATGGCCTTCGCCACCGGCGTCCCGCCGAGAATCGCCGAGATGCGCAGCTGGTTTCCGCCGGTGAGAAAGATGGCCGTCGCCGTCTCGAGCTTCTCCAGCCAGTCGGTACGGCTGGCGTCGTCGCGGTGGCCGTAGGGCAGCGCGAAGGCCTCGGCGACGCCGAGGCGCGAGAAGATCTGCTCGTAGCGGGCGCCCGTGTCGGGCAACACCGACGCCGTCGGGATGATGGCGACGCGCGCCTCCCGGCCTCCCGAGACCTCGACGAAGCGCTTCAGGATCGCGACGTCGGTCTCTTTGTCCTCTGCGCCACCGACGGGAACGATCCACCCGCGCTGTTGATCACCTGTCACCTTCGCGGGGCTCATGCCTGCACCTGCATTGTCGCTGTCCTTCCATCCCCTGCCATCATCTACTTCCGGCTGATGAACCTGAATCCGGGCGCTCGACACGCGACACGTGTCGAGTGCTCATCCACGGGCCTCGAAACGCCCCGGCACGACGACGGTGCCGCCGCGCACGAGAAAGCGTCCCATCGCCATCACGTCGCTCGGGCGGTGCTCGTCATCGAGCACGACCAGATCAGCGTCGCCGCCGACGACGACGCGGCCTTTGCCCTTGAGGCGCAGCAGCGACGCCACGCTCGACGTGAACGGCGGCAGCACCTCGTCGATCGGGTGCCCGCGTCGCACGAGGGCGGCGAGCGCGTCGGTCACCGTGCCGGGCCGGCCGATGTCCATGTGCACCAGCACACCCTCGTCGTTGAAAGTCGGCAGGCAGCCGGAGCCGTCCGACGACACGGTGAGCCGCTCGAGCGGGATCCCCTCGCGCAGGAAGCGCTCGACGCAGTCCTCGACGGCGACGCCCTCGTCGCCCGGGTCGAAGGCGGTGACGTCGACGGTGACGCCGCGCCGGGCCAGGGCGATGGCCTCCTCGAAGAGGGCGCGCTGGCGGTTGACGTGGGTCGGGTGGAACGTTCGCGCCGGCAGCTCCGTCTCGTCGAGGGCACGGCGCACCAGCGACAGGCCGCGGGCCCCGTCGCCGAGGTGCAGGTGCAGCACACCGGCCTTGCCGGTCATCAGGCCGGCCACGTGGCAGTCGGCGGCGATACGCACCAACTCGTCGAAGGTCGGCTGCGAGGAGCGATGGTCGGAGATGGCGAGCTCGCCAACACCGATGATGGCGTCGACGAAGGTGATGTCGTCGCGCACCGACCCCGTGAGGGTGCCGACGGGGACGGCGTAGCCGCCGGTCCAGCACCATGCCGACAGCCCCTCCTCGCGCAGTCCATGGGTGCGCCCGACGAGGTCGCGCATCGTTCGCGTCGTGCAGTCGGTGCCGAGCACACCGACGACCGACGTGATCCCCGCCGTCGTCAGCGCCGACAACACGATCGGGGGCACGCGCGAGGCTGGACCGCTCTCGCCGCCGCCGCCGGTGGCGTGGACGTGGCAATCGACAAGCCCCGGAATCAGCCGCCTTCCGGCGACGTCGACGACGTCGGTGGCGACGCCAGCGGGTGGCTGCAGGTCGCGGGCGATGGCGAGGACGCGGCCGCCGCCCACGAGGACGTCGTGCTCGCCCAGCGGCGCAGGGGTCGAGACGTTGGCGCGCTTGAAGAGCGTGAGCATGGCCTACTCGGGCTGCGGCGCGGTGGCGGTCGGCAGACCCATCGCGGCGTCGATCTGCTTCTGGCGCTCGACGGCGGCGCTCCAGGCGGTCTCGATGCCGGGGCCGGCCCAGCGGACCAGCTGATGATCCGGCGACATCGCCTTGAGGCTCATGAGCTCGGCGTGCTGGTCGATGATGGTCGGCGCCACGAGGACGAGCTGGGCCTGGGCGCGGATGAAGGCCGGGTCCGACTGCAGGGCGCTCCGGAAGTGCCCGGCGGCGGCGATGGCGTCTCCGTCGCGCATCCAGGCGGCGACCCCGCGCAGGAAGCGCAGACCGTTGCTGTCGGGGTTGTGGGCCTCGATGCGGGTCAGCAGGTCGCCGAAGCGCTGCCACTGGTGCCGCAGCCGGGCCGCGTCGGCGGCGACGCGGTAGCCGAGGTAGTTGTCGGGGTCGCGCTCGATGACGGCCTCGGCCTCGCGGTGCCCCGCGTCGACGTGCTCGGCGGCGAGCAGGCGGAGGGCCTCGTCGACCTCTCGGTAGTGCGTGATGCGCTCGCGGGCCCGCTGCAGCATCGCGAGCTCGTCGGGGTTGTCGGTCTTTCTCACCTCGAGGGCGCGCACCGTCGTCTCCAGCGACAGCGCCGTGCGGGCGAGGACCTCGGCGACCGTGAGCTCGGCCTCGCCCCAGGCGAGGTGCAGCTGCGCCCGCAGCGCCTGCGACTCGAGGTCGAGCTCGGCGCCAGGGGGGCCCAGCTGCTCGACCGCCGTCGGGAACGCGTCGAGGCGGTCGCTTTTGAGCGCCGCGAGGGCGCCGGCCTTGCCCGGCTCCAGCTGGACGACCTGCTGGGGCGGCACGAGGCTCGCTTCGAAGGCCTCGACCATCGCCTTCGCCCCTTGGAGGTGGAGCCCCCGACGGGGCGGCGGCGCGGTGGCGCAGGCGGCCACGACGGCGAGGGTGAGGACGACGACGAGACGGCTGGGGATGCGCATGGGTCAGCGGCCGGCGTAGTTGGTGTCGAGCCAGGTCTTGTAGGCGCCAGACTTCACGTGCTCGACCCAGGTGGCGTTGTCGAGGTACCAGCGCACGGTCTTTCTCAGGCCGCTCTCGAAGTCGTGCTTCGGCGTCCAGCCGAGCTCGCGCTCGATCCGGCTGCAGTCGATGGCGTAGCGCCGATCGTGACCGGGCCGATCCTTCACGAAGGTGATCTGCCCGCGGAGCTTCTCGACGTCGCGGCCGGCCTCCTCGGCGACGACCTCGATGAGCTTGTGCAGCAGGTCGAGGTTCTTCCACTCGTTGCGGCCGCCGACGTTCCAGGAGGTGTCGACGCCCGCCTTCTGGAGGATGAGCCAGATGGCCTCGGCGTGGTCGTCGACGAAGAGCCAGTCGCGGATGTTCTGGCCGTCGCCGTAGACGGGCAGCGGCTTGCCGTCGAGGCAGTTGAGGATCATGAGGGGGATCAGCTTCTCGGGGAAGTGATACGGCCCGTAGTTGTTGCTGCAGTTACTGAGCGTCGTCGGCAGGTGGTACGTGTGCGCGTAGGCGCGCACGAGGTGGTCGCTGGCGGCCTTCGACGCCGAGTACGGCGAGCGCGGGTCGTAGCGGGTCTCCTCGGTGAAGAAGCCCTCGTCGCCAAGGGAGCCGAAGACCTCGTCGGTGCTCACGTGATGGAGGTGGACGGCCTGGCCGGCCGCGGCGCGGGCGCGGATCGCCTCGAGGATCGAAAACGTCCCCATGATGTTGGTCTCGAGGAAGTCCTTCGGACCATGGATGCTGCGATCGACGTGGCTCTCGGCGGCGAAGTGGACGACGCAGTCGACGCCGTGCTCGACGAAGAGCTTCTCCAGCATGGCCTGGTCGCGGATGTCGCCCTTCGCGAAGGTGTAGCGGGCGGCGTCGACGTGGCCGTCGAGGTTCTCGAGGTTGCCGGCGTAGGTGAGCGCGTCGAGGTTGACGATGCGCCCCGAGAACGACGGCGTCTTGAAGAGGTGGCGGATGAACGCCGAGCCGATGAAGCCGGCGCCGCCGGTGACGAGCAGACTCTTGAGGGGACGCACGGCGGTCATCAGATTCCTCGCAGACGGGGCATGAGCTCACTGAGGGTGGGGGCCGTGCGGTCCCGCTGGGACACGACGGCTTCGTCGGCGGACACGGGCCACTTCACGCCCACGTCGGGGTCGTCGAAGCGGAAGCCGACCTCGGTGAGCGGGTCGTACGTCGACGTGACCTTGTAGCAGACGTCGGCGATGTCGGAGAGCACGCAGAAGCCGTGGGCGAAGCCGACGGGGATGTAGAGCTGCTGGTGCGAAACGTCGTCGAGTTCGACGGCGACGTACTGCTTGAACGTCGGCGACCAGGGGCGGATGTCGACGACGACGTCGAGGATGCGACCGCGGGCGCAGCGGATGAGCTTCGCCTGGCCGGGGACCTCGCCACGGGGCAGCTGCAGGTGCAGGCCGCGGATGGTGCCGCGGCTGCTGCGGGAGTGGTTGTCCTGCACGAAGGTGACGTCGAGGCCGGCCGCCTTCATGCGCGGCGCATTCCACGGCTCGAGGAAGAAGCCGCGGTCGTCGACAAAGACCTTCGGCGTGATGAGCCGCAGGTCGGCGAGGGGGAGGGTCTCGACCTTCATCTCAACCCTCGGACTTCTTCGCTTCGTCGGCGAGGGCCTTCACGTAGGCGCCGTAGCTGGACTTGCCGAACTTCGCCGCCGACTCAAGGAGCTTCTCGGTGTCGATGTAGCCCATGCGCCAGGCGATCTCTTCGAGGCAGGCAATCTGGATGCCGGTGCGGTTCTCGAGGACCTGCACGAACATCGAGGCCTCCATGAGGCTGTCGTGCGTCCCGGTGTCGAGCCACGCCATGCCACGGCCGAGGTCGATGAGCTTCGCCTTGTTGCGCCTGATGTAGTGGTTGTTGACGTCGGTGATCTCGAGCTCACCGCGCGGCGACGGCTGCAGCCGGGCCGCGATGTCGACGACCTCGTTGTCGTACATGTAGAGGCCGGTGATCGCGAGGTTCGACTTCGGCACCGCCGGCTTCTCCTCGACGGCGATGAGGTTCTTCTGCTCATCGAAGACGCCCACGCCGTAGCGCTCCGGGTCCTTCACGCGGTAGCCGAACAGCGTCGCGCCGCCGAGCTGCGAGACCTCGCGCTGCAGCATCTTGGCGAGGCCCTGGCCGTGGAAGATGTTGTCGCCGAGCACGAGGCAGACGTCGTCGGCGCCGATGAACTCGCGGCCGATGATGAAGGCCTCCGCCAGACCGTTCGGATGCGCCTGCTCGGCGTACTCGATGCGCAGGCCGATGTCGTCGCCGTTGCCGAGCAGGCGACGGAAGAGCGGCAGGTCGTGCGGCGTCGAGATGAGGAGGACCTCGCGGATGCCCGCGAGCATCTGGACCGCCAGCGGGTAGTAGACCATCGGCTTGTCGTAGACCGGCATCAGCTGCTTGCTGATCGCGCGGGTCACGGGGTGCAGTCGGGTGCCGGAGCCGCCGGCGAGAATGATGCCCTTCATTGGCTTCCTCATCGTGGTGAGCGAGGCGGCGACCCTACAGCACCGTCGACGCCGCCCGCACACCTGCACCGCTCGACACAGAACACATCGACCTACATCGTCCCGATGGCATCGCCATGCGCTGGTGTCGTCCGCCCCTGACACATCGCGTCACCCCCATCGGTCGATCGACCGATGCGGGGAGGGCCCCTTCCCCCTCCGCCTTTCGCCGGAGCGGGGTACAGCTCCCGCGTGCGCATCGTCGTCAGACGACCGATGCATCGCTTCGAGGTTCATCATGCGATCGCGCGTTCTCATCGCCCCGGCGCTGCTGCTCACCATCGGCGTCGACGCCCTCGTCGGCTGCAACTGTGACGAGGTCCTCGGCCAGGCCCCGGCCCCCGATGCCGTCCTCGTCTTCGCCGACCAGAACAGTCCTCCCCTCGACAACCTGCTCATCGGGCTGGCGCCGTCGGCGCTCGGCCAGGCCGTCACGACGTCGTTCTCCATCGAGAACCGCGGCAACCAGTCCCTCAACGTGGCCGACGTCGTCATCGCCGGCGACCCGGTGCTGTGCCCGGTGCCGTCGGCGGGCTTCGTCGTCACGACCCCGGCCCAGGGCCCCGACTTCACCCGCACCGCCGTCGTGGCGCGCGGCGATGCCGCCACCGTCACGGTCCAGTTCACCGCCAGCAGCGGACAGCCGGTGTGCGCCGTCGTCGAGGTCCGCTCCGACGACCCCGACTCGCCGGTGTTGAAGGCCCGCATCACCGGTCAGGGCGACGCGCCCCAGCTCTGCGCCGACCGCGGCCTCGTCGACTTCGGCACCCTCACGGTCGGTGAGCGCGCCGAGGAGGTCGTGACCCTCACGTCGTGCGGCACCCGCCCGTTCACCCTCGAGGGCGCGACGCTCAATGGCCTCTTTCCCGAGCCCTTCGAGCTCGTGACGCCGGTGACGTCGCAGTCCCTCGCCGTCGGCGACAGCGTCCCCCTCACCGTGGCCTTCGACCCCGAGGAGCCGGGCACCTTCGGCGGCCCCACCGCCGGCGTCATCGACCTCGACACCGATCTCGAGGGCGCCTTCCGCATCGAGCTGGTCGGCATCGCGCGCCTGCCGCCGTCGTGCCGCATGCAGGTGATCCCCAACGTCGTCAACTTCGGCCAGGTCGGTGAGGGCCGCACCTCGACGCAGACGCTGTTCGTCCGCAACATCGGCGAGCTCGCCTGCACCTTCCAGTCCGCCGACATCGTCGGTGGTCCGCCGTTCAGCCGCGCCCTTGTCGACCTCGCCGCCGGCGATGTGCTGCAGCCGCAGCAGTCCGGCTCCCTCACCGTCACGTTCGCGCCGACGTCGGCGGCCGGTCGCCAGACCGACATCCTGCGCGTGACCAGCGACGATCCGGTCAACGGCACCATCGACGTCCCCCTCGAGGGCACCTCCGTCGTCGTGCCGCCGTGCTTCCTCGAGGCCGAGCCCACCGCCGTCAACTTCGGCTTCCAGACCCTGCGCCGCTCCAGCGAGCGCGAGGTCGTGCTGCGCAACGTCGGCACCGAGACCTGCATCGTCAGCGCCGCCGACATCACCGCCGGCGCGCCGGAGTTCACGATCATCGAGCCCCCGTTCACCGCGCTCGGTGACCAGCTCCCGCCGATCATCCGCGACCTCTTCCCCTTCGGCAGCATCGTCCCCGTCGGCGAGACCGTCTCGTTCATTGTCGGCTTCCGCCCCGAGCAGGCGGGCCTGCGCGCCGGCAACTACCGCTTCACCTACAAGGAGCAGGGCTTCGGCAACGAGGACCAGATCATCGACGTGCCCGCCAACGGCACCGGCATCGCGCCCTGCATCGAGGTCGTCCCCGCCGACATCGACTTCGGCGCCGTCGCCCAGAACAGCACCGCCGATCGCGAGGCGAGCATCCGCAACTGCGGCGGCAGCGACCTCATCATCCGCGGCGTGAACCTCCGCGCCGGCAGCCACCGCGACTTCCGCATCCAGAACGCCCCTGCCCTGCCCGTCACGCTGCAGCCTGGCGCCGCCGCCCCCGTCACGATCCGGGCCGCCCCGACGGCGGCCGGCAGCGCCGCCGACGGCAGCGCGATGTTTGGCGCCCTCAACGTCATGAGCGACGCCGACACCCGCGTCGTCAACCTGCGCGCCAACACCGTCGGCGCCTGCGTCGACGGCCTCGTCTGCTCGCCCCGCACCCTCGAGTTCGGTGATGTGCTCACCGGTGAGGACCTCGTGCGCAGCGTCGTCTGCAGCAACCCGACGACGGCGCCTGTCGACATCAGCCCGACCATCGCCGCCCCGTTCGAGATCGTGAGCGCGCCGACGACGGTGCCGCCCAACGGCCAGGCCGTCATCCGCGTGCGCTTCACGCCCCAGAACACGACCCAGGCCCAGCAGACCCTGCAGGTCGGCGCCAACGACTGCGGCGGCGCCGCCATCGGCGTCACCGTCCGCGGCCGCGGTGCCGACGACGAGCTGCCTGCCTGCCCGCAGGAGCAGGTCTTTGCGCCCCGCCTGAAGTGGGACTGGAACGGCAGCACGGCGCAGACGGCGCGCGGCAGTCACGAGGTGTGGGTCACGCCGCTCGTGTCCCGCCTCGGCGACACCAACAACGACGGTCAGGTGACCCGCGACGACATGCCTCGCGTCGTCTTCATCTCCTTCGATCGCGCGCGCTCGCCGTCGCCGCTGACGAACCAGGAGAACATCAACGACCCGATCCCGTCGGAGCTCCGCGCCGTCGACGGCGCCACCGGCCAGGAGGTCTTCACCGTCACGAACCCGGAGCACGCCGTGCAGTCCGCCGAGACGCCGGCCATCGCCGACGTCGACGGCGACGGCCGCGTCGAGATCATCGCCCAGAAGTACATCCTGCTGCCGGGCGTCGAGACCATCCCCGGCGGCCCGAAGATCAACGGCAAGTTCGCCCGCGGCTTCCTGATCGCCTTCAACTTCGACGGCTCGTTCAAGTGGGTCTCGGATGAGTGGACGCGTCGCGCCGAGGAGATCGAGGACGGCGGCGCCCCCGCCATCGGCGACGTCGACGGCGACGGCTTCGCCGAGATCGCCACGGGTGACCACCTCTTCGATCACAACGGCCGCCTGCTGTGGCGCGGCGACACGACGAAGATCGGCTCCACGGGCCACGGCCCCACGAGCGTCCTCGCCGACGTCGACGGCGTCCCGGGCCTCGAGCTCGTCGCCGGCACGCGCGTGTTCCGCGCCGACGGCACCATCCTGTGGGACCGCACCGATCTCGAGGACGGCCACCCGGCCGTCGCCGACCTCGACGGTGATGGATTCAACGAGGTCGTCATCCGCGGCGGCCAGCTCCATGTGCTCAACGGCCGCACCGGCGCGAGCATCGGCTCGCCCTTCAAGCCCGCGACCCGCTCCGGTATGCCGCGCGACTGCCAGACGCCGGCCCAGCTCCCCGAGGGCGAGGACGACCCCTGCAACATCATCCCGACCAACGTCGCGATCCTGAACTACGACGGCGGCAACGACCTCGAGATCTTCTCGTCGAACCAGGAGCTCATCACCGGCTACAAGTTCGCCGGCGGCGCGATGAACGAGATCTTCCGCCAGGACATCTTCGACGGCACCGGCGCCTCGGGCCCGGCGGGCTTCGACTTCGAGGGCAACGGCACCGAGGAGGTCGTCTACTCCGACGAGAGCAAGCTGCGGACGTGGCAGAGCCCCGGCACCGAGACCTTCGAGGGCGACCGCGTGAGCGTCACGATCTTCGAGTACTCGACCATCGCCGACGTCGACAACGACGGCGCCGCCGAGATGCTCGTCGCGTCGAACTCGCCGTTCTTGCCTTCCAACGTCGGCGGCGTGCGCGCCTACGTGAACAACAGCGTGCCGTGGGCCAACGCCCGCAGCGTGTGGAACCAGCACGCCTACATCGAGGCCATCATCTCGGAGCTCGGCGTGCCCCTCTTCGAGTCGACGCCGACGCCGCTGCCCGGCTTCAGAAACGCCCGCGCCCGCTGCATCCCGCGCTGACAACGTGGACGACACCACGGGGCCGGCACCGACGCTGCGTCGGTCGCCGGCCCCGCGCGTTGGCGGCTACAGTGCGCGCATGATCCCCTTCCGCCCCCGCCCGCTCATGCTGGCCGCCCTCGTCGCCGCCGCCTTCAACGTGGCGCCCGCTGCCGCCGAGTCCCTGCCGACGGCGACACCCGCGACGACGACGTCCGCGACGACGTCGACGACGCCAGCCAGCGACGACGTCGCCGCCTGGATCGGCCGCAGTCGGCAGCTCGTGGTGGTCCAGACCGCCAGCTGGGACGACAAGGTCGGGCGCCTGCAGCGCTATGAGCGCCATGAGGGCGGCTGGCGCGCCGTCGGCGACGGCGTCGACATCGTCGTCGGCAACGCCGGCCTCGGCTGGGGCATCGGCCTGCACGGCGGCGGCGTCGGCGTGAGCGCGCCCCGCAAGGTGGAGGGCGACGGGCGCGCCCCCGCCGGCGTGTTCCGGCTGACGCGCGTGTTCGGCAAGATGAGTGCCCCCGAGAGCGGCCTGCCGAGCCAGAAGCTCAGCGCCGGCGACGTCTGCGTCGACGACGCGACGCACCCGGCCTACAACCGCATCCTGCCCGCGGGCACCGAGAAGACCTGGAAGAGCGCCGAGCAGCTCGTCCGCAAGGACTGGCTCTACGACCTCGTCGTCGTCGTCAACCAGAACCACGGCGACGACGACAGCGGCGTCGTGGCCGGCCGCGGCTCCTGCGTGTTCCTGCACGTGTGGCGCAAGGAGAAGAGCGGGACCGCCGGCTGCACGGCGATGGACAAGGCCCGCCTCGAGGACCTCGTGCGCTGGCTGAAGGCCGACGACGCCCCGCTCCTCGTGCAGCTCCCCCGCGACGTCTACGCCAGCGTCCGCGCCACCTGGGCCCTGCCCTGATGCGCCGTCCCGACAGCGCACCCACGGCATGAAGAAGGCGCCCGCGAGGGCGCCTTCGTCGTCGTCGTCGATGTCCCCGACGTCACTCGCTCAGCATGCCGCCGAGGGCCGCGCCGGCGCCGACGCCGGCGACACCGCCCAGGACGAGGCCCGAGACGGCGCCGATGCCCGCGCCGACGGCCATGCCGATCTGCTTGTCGGTCTCCGAGGGCGCCGCCGGCGGCGCACCGCTGGGGGCGACGACGTAGCCGATGCCGGCGCCGATCACGCCGCCGACGACGACGCCCGCGACGCCGCCGAGGATGCCGCCACCGACGGCCATGCCGGTCACCTTGGGGCTGCAGCAGCAACAGCCACCACCACCGCCGCCGCCGCCGCCGCCGCCACCGCCGCCGTCGCTCAGCGGGGGCTGATCCGGGGCCGGCTGGGGGTTCGTGCGGGGACGACGGACCGTGCGACGGGGCTCATCGGGCGTCGGCTCCCGCGGCGTCCGCGGCTTGCGCACCGTCGTGTCCTCGTCGGGCCGTGGCGTCTTCTGGCCGGGCTCGCGCGGCGCCGACGGCTTGCGCACGATGGGCTTGTCGATGTCGCGATCCGGCGTGTCGATGGGCCGCTTCGGCGTCGTCACGCCATCGCGCAGCTCGGGCTTCTTCGGGGTCTTTGGCGCTCCGGGCGCCGGACGCGAGGGCTTCTTGTCGCCGCCGATGGGCTCGCCGATGTCCTTCTTGTCCTGTTCCTCCTCGTCCTTCTCTTCCTCCTCTTCCTTGTCGTCGATGGGCACCCCGACGGGGCGCTTCGGCTTCTTCAGCAGGCCCTGGGCGACGATGTCGCCGGCGACGACCTCGTCATCGGCCAACGCCGGCGCAGCGGCGACGAGGAGGGTGGCGGTCAGCAGCAGCGAGAGCGGACGCGAGAAGGACGACATAGGTGGTCTCCGACGACCCGAAGGCCGTCTTCATTTAGCCCGGGTGTGTGACGTCTGTCGCGTCGGCGACGGTGGGAGGGACACCCACCGTGCAGGCGACGTCGAGGACGCTCGACCGTCGCCGGCCGTGGTCGGCCGGACGCCGACAGGTTTCGGGCGCTTGCGCCCGAAACCAATATGCACCGGAATTTCCAGGGGTATTCCGGACATGGCGGTTCCTCCGCCATGTCCGGAATACCCCTGGAAAGTCAGTTCACGCCCAGTCGGAGGTGGGCGGGCAGGAACAGACGAGGTGGCGATCGCCGTGGACGTTGTTCACACGCGCCACGGTGGGCCAGTACTTGTGCTTCTTCGTGTGCGGCGTCGGGAACACCGCCTGCTCGCGGCTGTACGGGCGGTCCCAGCTGCTGGCGATGACGACGCCCTGCGGGTGCGGCGCATGCTTGAGCGGGTTGTTGTCGCGCGGCATCGCGCCGTCCTCGACGGCCTTGATCTCGGCGCGGATGGCGAGCATCGCGTCGCAGAAGCGGTCCAGCTCGGCGAGGGGCTCTGACTCCGTCGGCTCCACCATCAGCGTGCCCGCCACCGGGAACGACAGCGTCGGCGCGTGGAAACCGTAGTCCATCAGCCGCTTGGCGACGTCCTCGGCCTCGACGCCAGAGCTCGCCTTGAGCTGCCGCACATCGAGGATGCACTCGTGGGCGACGCGACCGTTCGTGCCCGCGTAGAGGACGGGGAAGGCGCCCTTGAGGCGGGCGGCGATGTAGTTGGCGTTGAGGATCGCGAACTTCGTCGCCTCACGCAGGCCGACGCCGCCCATGAGCTGCAGGTAGGCCCACGAGATCAAGAGGATGCTCGCGCTGCCCCACGGCGCGGCGCTGATCGGCGGGATGGCCTGGCTGCCGCCCGTCGTCACCACCGGATGCCCCGGGAGGAAGGGAGCGAGGTGCGCCGCCACACCGATGGGGCCCATGCCCGGGCCACCGCCGCCGTGGGGGATGCAGAACGTCTTGTGCAGGTTGAGGTGGCAGACGTCGGCGCCGATGTCGCCGGGGCGGCAGAGGCCGACCTGGGCGTTCATGTTGGCGCCGTCCATGTAGACCTGCCCGCCGGCGGCGTGGACCTTCTCGCAAAGCGCCTTGATGGACGCCTCGAACACGCCGTGGGTGCTCGGGTAGGTGACCATCACGGCGGCGAGGTTCGCCTTGTGGGCCTCGATCTTCTGATCGAGGTCGGCCATGTCGATGTTGCCGTCGGCGTCGCAGGCGACGACGACGACCTCGAGCCCGGCCATGACCGCGCTCGCCGGGTTCGTGCCGTGGGCGCTCTGGGGGATGAGGCAGACGCGCCGGTGCGACTGCCCGCGGCTGTCGTGGAAGGCGCGGATGACGAGCATGCCGGCGAGCTCACCCTGGGAGCCGGCGTTGGGCTGCAGGCTCACGGCGGCGAAGCCCGTGATCTCGGCGAGGCCGGTCTCGAGGTCCAAGAAGATGCGCTGGTAGCCCTTCGCGTCGTCGACGGGGGCGAAGGGATGCAGCCCGCCGAAGCGGCGCCAGGTCACCGGCACCATCTCCGTCGTCGCGTTGAGCTTCATCGTGCAGGAGCCCAGCGGGATCATGCCGTGGACGAGGCTGTAGTCCTTCTCCTCGAGGCGGCGGATGTAGCGCAACATCTCGGTCTCGCTCTTGCCCGAGGCAAAGACCGGGTGCGTGAGAAACGCCGAGGTCCGCACGAGCGACGCCGGCCACGCCGACGACGACGACGTCGCCGAGACGTCTTTGTGGACGCTGGCGAAGATGTCGATGAGGGCCTGCACGTCGGCGTCGCTGGTGGTCTCGTCGACGCTGATGCCGATCGTCGTGGCGTCGATGTTGCGCAGCGTGTAGCCGGCGGCGCGGGCGCGGCTCCAGGCCCACTCCATGACGTCGGCGACGCCGCCCTGGATGGCCTTGTCCTTCGTCGTCGTCACGCAGACGGTGTCGAAGAAGTGACCGTGCTTGAGGGTGAAGCCCTTGCCGGCGAGGCCGTCGCCCAGCGCGCGGGCGCGGCGGTGGATGTCCGAGGCGATGGCCTTGAGGCCGTCGGGCCCGTGCCACACGGCGTACATCGAGGCCATGATGGCGAGGAGCACCTGGGCGGTGCACACGTTCGACGTCGCCTTCTCGCGGCGGATGTGCTGCTCGCGGGTCTGCAGGGCCATGCGCAGCGCCGGCGCGCCGGTGGCGTCCTGCGACAGGCCGATCAACCGGCCGGGCATCGAGCGGACGAAGGCCGTCTTCGTCGCGAGGAACGCCGCGTGGGGGCCGCCGTAGCCCATGGGCACGCCAAAGCGCTGGGCGGAGCCAACGACGACGTCGGCGCCCATCTCGCCGGGCGGCGTCATCAGCGTGCAGGCCATCAGGTCGGTGCCGACGACGACGACGCCGCCGCTGCCGTGGACGCGGTCGCAGAAGGGCCTGAGGTCGACGATCCCGCCGTCGGTACGCGGGTTCTGCACGTAGCAGGCGGCGACCGCGCCGACGTCGGCAAAGGCCATGGCGTCGTCGACGATGACCTCGACGTCGATGGGATGCAGGCGGCCCTGGATGACGGCGATCGTCTGGGGGTGGCTGTGCTTGTCGACGAGGACCTTCTTCGGGGCCTTGTCGCCGCGCATGCGCAGCGCCATCGCGAGGGCCTCGGCGGCGGCGGTGCCCTCGTCGAGCAGCGAGGCGTTCGCGACCTCCATGCCCGTGAGGTCGCTGATCATCGTCTGGTAGTTGAGCAGGGCCTCGAGCCGGCCCTGCGAGATCTCGGCCTGGTAGGGCGTGTAGGCCGTGTACCAGGCGGGGTTCTCGAGGATGTTCCTCTGGATGACGCCGGGGACGACGACGTCGTGGTAGCCCATGCCGATCATCGCCTTCGTCGGCGTGTTCTGCGCGGCGATGGCCTCGAGCTCGGCGAGGAGGGCGGCCTCCGTGCGGGGCGCCGGCAGCTGCAGCTCCCGACGCAGGCGGATGGCCGACGGCACGGTCTCGTCGATGAGGGCGTCGAGAGACGACGCGCCGACGACGTCGAGCATGCGGGCCAGATCGGAGGGGCGGGGACCGAGATGACGGGCGACGAAAGCACTCATGCCGACGTGACTAGCGAAAACGCGTGTCGGCGGCGAGTCCCCGTCGACGACGCGACGCAGCATCGGTGCCGGCCGCGGCGTTCAGCCCGTCGCCGGCTCGTCGCTGCTGGACGCAAACCGGTCAAAGAAGGCCTGGATGGTCAGGCCGTCGATGGCGACGTCGGTGGCGGCGGCCTTGAGCGTGTTGCGGGTCGCTTCGGCGGCGGGGTCGACCGGGGCGATGCCCTCATCGTCGAACCAGTGGGCCTTCAGCGTCGGGGTCGACCACTTCGTCTGGGTCAAGCGCACTCCTCTGCGGGGGCGAGAGACAGGCGAACCAACTGTCGTCATCGTGCAGCAAGTCCGATCCCCGCGCAAGGCGCGGCGCGACGGCGATCACCTCCGCGCGCGGGGCGCGAAATGGACGAGGCCCGCGTCGGTGACGCGGACCTCCATCCAGAACCTGCTCGTGGGGTCACGGCAGGCGCCGTGACGTCGTCAGCCGCACCCGGAGGTGTTGCCGCAGTTGTCGCACTTATAGCAGGCACCCGCGCGAATCATGATGCTGCCGCAGTTGCTGCACGACGGCGCGTCGGCCTGGCTCTGGAAGATGCGCTTCTCGGCGCGCTCCATCGGTCGCACGGCGACGATGTTCGGCGTGACGGCGGCGGCGAGGGCCTTCGGCTCGATGACCGGCGTCGGCGGCGTCGAGTCGGACTTCTTCGCAGCGAACATGTCCGGCTGCTGCTGCGAGACATCAAACGGCTTCTCACCCTCGGGCAGGAATTTCATGCCGAGCCAGCGGAAGATGTAGTCGATGAGGCTCTTGGCGATCGGCAGGTGCGGATTGCCGGTGAAGCCCGACGGCTCGAAGCGCATGTGGCTGAACTTGTCGACGAGCACCTTGAGGGGCACGCCGTACTGCAGCGCCAGCGACGTCGCGGTGGCGAAGGCATCCATGAGCCCCGAGATGGTCGAGCCCTCCTTCGACATCGTGCAGAACACCTCGCCCGGCAGGCCGTCCTCGAAGAGACCGACCGTGAGGTAGCCCTCGTGGCCGGAGATCGAGAACTTGTGCGTGATGGCCGCGCGCTCGTCGGGGAGCTTCTTGCGCAGACCGCCGAGGGCCTGCTTGAGCTCGAAGAGCTTCTGCGGGTTGTCCTTCAGCATGTCGAGCAGGGTGTCGGCGTCGAGCTGCGTCACCGCCGGCAGCTGCGGACCGGTCTGGCTGTCGGTGCCGATGCTCTTCGCCTCGAGCTTCTTGCCGTCCTTGTCGCTCTGGGCCTTCGACGACGACAGCGGCTGGCTGCGCTTGCAGTTGTCGCGGTAGATGGCGATGGCCTTGAGGCCGAGCTTCCAGGCATCCAGATAGATCTGCTCGATGTCCTCGACGGTGGAGCTCTCGGGCATGTTGACGGTCTTGGAGATGGCGCCGGAGAGGAACGGCTGGGCCGCCGCCATCATCTTCACGTGACCCATCGGAGCGATGCTGCGCTCGCCGTTGAGGGGCTTGAACGCGCAATCGAAGACGGGGAGGTGCTCGGCCTTCAGGAAGGGCGCGCCCTCGATGGTCTCCTGCTCCTCGAGGTGCTTGAGGATCGCAGTCTTCTGCTCGGCGCTGTAACCGAGGACGTCGAGGGCGAGGGGCACCGTGTTGTTGACGATCTTCATCAGACCGCCACCGACGAGCTTCTTGTACTTGATGAGGGCGATGTCGGGCTCGATGCCCGTCGTGTCGCAATCCATCATGAAGCCGATGGTGCCGGTCGGCGCGAGCACGGTCGTCTGCGCGTTGCGGAAGCCGTGCTTGTCGCCGACGTCGACGGCCGTGGTCCAGGCGTTGCGGGCCGCGTCGAGGACGGGCTTGAAGGCGTCGGGGACGTTGGCGGCGTCGACGTCGTAGCTGGCGCGCTCATGCTTGCGCATGACGCCCATCATGCTCTCGCGATTCCTCGCGTAGCCAGCGAAGGGGCCCTTGGCCTTGGCGATCTCCGCCGACGCCGCGTAGCTCTCACCACCGAGGAGCGCCGTGATGGCGGCGGCAGCGCCACGACCGTGGTCGTCGTCGTAGGGGAGGCCCGAGGCCATCAGCAGGGCGCCGAGGTTGGCGTAGCCGAGGCCGAGGGGGCGGTAGTCGTGGGAGTTCTTCTCGATCTTCTCCGACGGGTAGCTCGCGTCGTCGACGATGATCTCCATCGAGAGGATCATCAGGGCGACGGCGTGGCGGAAGGCCTCGACGTCGAAGGCGCCGGTCTGCGTGCGGAACTTCATGAGGTTGAAGCTCGCGAGGTTGCAGGCCGAGTCGTCGAGGAACATGTACTCGCTGCAGGGGTTCGACGCGTTGATGGGCGCCGTGGCCTTGCAGGTGTGCCAGTCGTTGATCGTCGAGTCGAACTGGACGCCCGGGTCGCCGCAGAGCCAGGCGGCCTCGGCCATCTTCTTCCACACGTCGCGCGCCTGGTACTCGTCGACGGGCTTGCCGTCGCGGACCGCGCGGGTGAAGTACGTGCGGCCGTCGACGACCGCGCCCATGAACTCGTTGGTCACGCGGACCGAGTGGTTGGCGTTCTGGAAGAACACCGAGTCGTAGGCGCCGCCGGGGACGTTGAAGCCGCCGTCGTAGCCCTGCTCGATGAGGGCCCACGCCTTCTTCTCCTCCTGCATCTTGCAGTCGATGAAGTCGAGGACGTCGGGGTGCTCGGCGTTGAGGATGACCATCTTCGCCGCGCGACGCGTCTTGCCACCGGACTTGATCACGCCGGCGAAGGCGTCGAAGCCGCGCATGAACGAGACGGGCCCGGAGGCCGTACCGCCACCAGCGAGGAGCTCCTTGCTCGAACGGATCGGCGAGAGGTTCGAGCCGGCGCCGGAGCCGAACTTGAAGAGCATGCCCTCGGTGCGGGCGAGGCCGAGGATCGACTCCATCGTGTCATCGACGGAGTTGATGAAGCAGGCGGAGCACTGCGGGTGGGCCTCGACGCCGACGTTGAACCACACCGGCGAGTTGAAGGCGACCTTCTGGGTCACGAGCAGGTGCGAGAGCTCGGCGTGGAAGATCGCGGCGTCGGCCTCGGACGCGAAGTAGCGACGGCGACGGCCCCACGAGGTGATGGTGTCGACGACGCGGCCGATGAGCTGGCGGACCGAGGTCTCACGCTCCGGCGTGCCGATCGTGCCGCGGAAGTACTTGTTGGCGACGATGTTGGTCGCCGTCTGCGACCAGCCGGCCGGGACGTCGATGTTGTCCTGCTTGAAGACGGCCTTGCCGGACGCGTCGGTGATCGACGCCGAGCGCTTCTCCCAGCGGATGCCGGCAGCCTCGCTCATCGGGTCGACACCCTCGACGGTGTTCTTGCGCGGGACCTGCACGCCGGACGGACCGGCCGACAGGATGCTGGCGCGCGGCGGGCGGCCCGCGACGGCATCGAGGGAGGTGTTCCGGTCGGCGACCACGTCGGACTTGGTCATGGGCGCGCTCTTCCTCTCGGTCGACTCCAACATCGTTCCTCCTCAGCGGCAACAGCTCGCGCGACGATCCCTCGCGATGCAGACGCCCCGTGCGCGGTCCGGCGGACCGATCACGGCGTGTGCTGCATCAACGATGCAGTAGAAATGCGGTTCCCCGATGACCAGATTCACGGTGAATCAGGCCGGACGGCGGACCTGCACTGAAGCACGCGATGGTCGTCGGCGTCAACCGCCCCCTGCCTGTCGGACGGGGCCCTGCGGCCGGTGTTTTCCACAACCTCTTGTGGATTTCGGGACTTGGACCCCCTGATCTAGAGGGGGGGCAGGTGTCCGGCCCCAGGCCCTGGGCGGCGAGATCGATCGGCGTGGCGCGTCAAAGGCCGGTTCTGCACTCCCTTGAATCTTCACCATTTTTCATGACGCCCTGCGACGAAGGCGGGCGCTCCGTTTCCACTTGCGATCGCCCAAATCCTTGATTTCTCGGGCGGAAGCGAGATCACCTCAAGGGCCTGACGGAGGGCTGGCCGATCCGATGGATTGACCCGACTGTGCGGACCGTCACCTGCCGATCACCGCCCGGACACCTGGTCATCGGTTCGTCACGACGTGGCGCCACCTGCCGCCAGATGATGACACGGACCTACATCACACCACCCTTGACACGCGCTGGAGCCCGCAGACGGCGTGGCGCGGCCCGGGCCGGACCATCATCTGGGAGCGCGCGCCATGGCGATGGCCACCATACATGATTACGCGACGTCCACGCGACGGACTATAGAAGACGGGCAGGAACACGCCGCCGCGCGGCGCAGGAACGGGCCTGCACCTCCGAACCCGAACGGGATGTGCGGCCCCCCTCAGCCGAGGAGGCGGCCCAGGTGGCCGGTGGCGGCGAGGGCGACCACGAGGATCACGATCCCGGTGAGCGCCCCGAAGCCGAGCATGGCGAGACGCAGGCCGAGCGGGGGCCCGGCCGCAGCCACCACCGGCACCTCGACGACGGACTCGACCGGCGCAAACACCGGGGCCTGCGGCGGATACGACGGCGGCGGCGACGCAAAGGCGGGTGCCGCCGGCGGTGAGAACGACTGTGGCGGCGGCGCGAACGCCGGCTCCATCGCCGGTGGTGCCAGGGTCTGCGGTGGCGGTGCCGGCGGCGCCATCGTCGGCGGCAGCGACGACGCGGCGGTGGGCGCATCGAGATCGAAGGCCGGCGGCGGGGGACGCGACGGCGGCGGCGCGGGCGGCGGCGGACGGCGGACGGCGCCAGAGGCCTCCAGCGGCGGCGGCGGGCCGATGTCGCCCTCGCCGGAGTAGCCGGGCGGCAGGGCGGAGGCGACGTCGTCGATGGCAGAGCGGGTCGTCGACACCCGCGGCCGACTGGCCTCGACGGTGACGAGGTCGTCTTCGGCCTCGGCGACGGCAGCGGCGAGGTCGTCGACGTCGATGTCGTCGATGTCGATCGAGGCCTGGGGCGCGCGCGCCTGGGACTGCAGGGTCGCCTCGCGGGCAGCCCGCATGTCGATGTCCTCGTGGGTCATCTCCGCCGACACGAGGGCCCGCGGCGGCGGCAGCCCCACCGAGCGCAGGTGCGACGGCGTCGGCGAGCGCGGCTTCGGCACCGCGGTGTTGATCGTGATCGGGTCGGGCACCGAGTCGACGCGCATCGGCACGTTCTTCGGCGGCACGATGTTGGTCTTGTCGTTGTCTTCGTCCTCGGGGACGACGACGGGCGCCGGCTTCTGGGCGAGCGGCATCGTCACCGGCAGCGGCGCCGGCACGCCCTGCGGGGGCAGCGAGTTGCGGCGCGGCACCTCGACGGCGGGGTGGTCGGCGAGCATCTTCTCGATGCGCTGACGGACGGGATCCTTGTCCGGGGGGAACAGGATCTTCATGAACTGGGCGAGCTGCACCGGGCCGAGGGGGCGGCCCGTCGACTGCAGGTAGGCGTCGAGGGCGGCGCGGACCTCGCCGGCGCTGCGGTAGCGCTTGTCGCGATCCTGGGCGAGGGCCTTCATGCAGATCGCGTCGAGGGCCTCGGGGACACGGGAGTTCACCTCGCGCGGCGGCGTCGGCGGCTTGAGCGAGCGCTCGAAGATCTCCATCGGGTTGGCGCCCGAGAAGGCCGGCCGCCCCGACAGGAACAGGTAGAGCGTGGCGCCGATGGCGAAGACGTCGGCGCGGGCGTCGACGGGCTTGCCGAGGATGGCCTCGGGGGCGACGTACCCGAGCTTGCCCTTGATCTGGCCGGCCTGGGTCTTGATGAGGTTGTCCGACGCCTTGGCGATGCCGAAGTCGACGACCTTCACCTGGCCCTCGAACGTGATCAGCACGTTCTCCGGCGACATGTCGCGGTGGACGAGGTCGAGGCTCTTGCCGTCGGGCCCCTTGAGGCCGTGGGCGTGATCAAGGCCGGCGCAGGCGTCGGCGATGATGCGGGCCGTGACGTCGAAGGGCACGGCCTTGTTGTGGGCGCGACAGGCGCGGCCCACCTGCAGCATGTCGCGACCGTCGAGGTACTCCATGGCGAGGAACCAGTCCTTGCCACCGCCCTGCCCCGGCGGACGCGGCTCGTCGCCGAGATCGAAGATCTGCACCACGTTGGGGTGGTTGATCATCGCGGCGAGGCGCGCCTCGTTGACGAACATACCGACGAAGTCGGCGTCGTTGGCGAGGTGCGGCCGCACGCGCTTGATGACGACGAGCTTCTGGTAGCCGGCGGGCCCGACCTGGCGGGCCAGGTAGACCTCGGCCATGCCGCCCTGGGCGAGCTTGCCGACGACCGAATAGCGCCCCAGGACCTGGGTGCCCGACTGCAGCTCCGCATCCGTCGACTCAGCCGCCACCATCGCGCCTCTGCCCGTCACGCGGCGCCGGGCGCCGCACTGTCTTCGCGCCGACGACGGCGACGACCTGCCCGTGGCAGGCACGTGAAAATGGCCCAAACGGAGGGGCGGCGGCAACCTGCGCCGCGCCGGTGCACCCGGGTGTCCGCGGTTTCCCTACATATGCGGGCACCCGCATGATCGTCGCCGTTGCCTCCGGTGCGCAGCGCGGCTAGGTCGCGGCCATGTCGCTGCCGAAGAAGCTCCTCGTGGCCAACCGTGGCGAGATTGCCCGCCGCATCATCCGCACCGCCCGTCGCCTGGGCATCAAGACCGTCGCCGTCCACAGCGACGCCGACGCGAACGCGCCGTTCGTGCGGGAGGCCGACGAGGCCGTCCGGATCGGGCCGCCGCCGCCGAAGGAGAGCTACGGCAACGTCGACGCGATCGTGCTCGCCCTCAAGCAGAGCGGCGCCGACGCCCTGCACCCGGGCTACGGCTTCCTCTCCGAGAACGAGAACCTCGTCGCCGCCTGCAAGGATCAGGGCGTCACGTTCGTGGGCCCGAACCTGCACGCCATCCGCGCGATGGGCAGCAAGATCGAGAGCAAGCTGACGATGGTCGAGGCCGGCGTGCCGGTGGTGCCGGGCCCGATCCACGCCATCGAGCACGAGGACGACGCCGTCAAGGTCGCCGAGAGCGTCGGCTGGCCGGTCATGCTGAAGGCGAGCGCCGGCGGCGGCGGCATCGGCATGGCGAAGTGCAGAAACGAGAAGCAGCTGCGCTCGGCCTTCGAGGACGCGAAGAAGAAGGGCGAGCAGTTCTTTGGCAGCAGCCGCGTGTTCATCGAGAAGTGCATCGAGCAGCCGCACCACGTCGAGGTCCAGATCCTCGCCGACAAGCACGGCCACGTGCACGCCCTCTTCGAGCGCGAGTGCTCCATCCAGCGCCGCAACCAGAAGGTCCTCGAGGAGACGCCCTCACCCCTCGTCGACCGCCACGCCGGCATGCGCGAGGCTCTTTGTGAGGCGGCCGTCAAGGCGGCCCGCGCCGTCGGCTACGACAACGCCGGCACCGTCGAGTTCGTCGCCGACGACACCGGCGCGTTCTACTTCCTCGAGATGAACACCCGCCTGCAGGTGGAGCACCCGATCACCGAGGCCATCACCGGCGTCGACCTCGTCGAGCTCCAGCTGCGGGCCGCTGCCGGCGAGGTCCTCGAGACCCTGCCGCTCAAGCGCGAGGGCCACGCCATCGAGCTGCGGATCTGCGCCGAGGACCCGGACAAGCGCTTCTTCCCGTCGCCGGGGACCGTGACGACGGCGACCTGGCCGAAGGGTCCCGGCATCCGCGTCGATGCCGGCGTCGAGAGCGGCTCGGTCGTCCCGCCTTTCTACGACTCGCTCCTCGCCAAGCTGATCGGCCACGGCGCCACCCGGACCGAGGCGATCGCCCGCCTGCAGGCGGCGCTGTCGGCCACCGTCGTCGAGGGCGTCAAGACCAACATCGGCCTGCACCAGCGCCTGTTGGCCCACGAGGCCTTCGTCGCCGGCGACACCGACACGTCGTTCATCGAGTCCCGGCTGGGCCTCAAGAGCTGACGGCGAGACGGCATGGCGCCGGGTGTCGACCCGGCGCCCCGGACGTGTAGAGTCGGGCGACGATGAGCGGGCACAAGACCATCCACGACTACGGACCCATGGTCCGGTCGATGACGGCGGAGGCGTTTTCCACCCGCTTTCCCCACCCGTTCCTGTTCGGGCGTGAGGTCCTCGAGGAGGAGTTCCGCTTCTCGACCCTCGTCACCGACGACCGGGGCATGAGCGAGATCGGGCGCGAGGGCACCGACGTCTTTCGCATCAGGCACTGGGTGATCGCGATCAAGAAGGCCCCCGAGGCGCCCGCGCAAGACCGCATCTTCCTCGGCCGCAGCGAGACCAACGACATCTGCGTGCCCCACAAGACGGTCTCGAAGCTGCACGCCTACTTCCAGCGTGACACGGCCCCCGTCCTCAAGTGGAGCGTCGTCGACACCGGCTCCTCCAACGGCACGCGGCACAACGGGCTCAAGCTGCCGCCGCGCGCCAAGGTCCAGCTCGTCGACGGCGACACCCTCGTCTTTGGCCGCTGCGTGTTCCAGTGGATGACGGCCCGCAGCCTCTACGAGCGCGTCCACGTCCTGACCGCCGGAGGCTGAGCCGCCCGCCTGTGACGACGCGCGTCATGGGCGTTTGCCTTCCCCCCTGCCCTGAGGCATCGACGCCCCCGTGAACGGGCTCTTTGCCGCCGTCGTCTCCCGCGTGCTCGGCCTGCCGCGCTTCGTCGCGCGCGCCGCGCTGCTGGCGGCGGTGTTCCACGGGGCCTTCGTCGGCGGCGTCACCGTCATCAAGAGCGGCACCAACGCCTTGTTCCTGTCCCGCGCCGACCCGGGCCAGCTGCCCCTGCTCTACGCCGTCGTCGCCGTCGTCGTCGGCGTCGCTACCGCCGTCCTCGCCCGCCTGCTCGGGCGGCGGCCGCTGCGGCAGCTGTTTGGCGAGGTCATCGTCGTCAACGCCGCGGTGCTCATCGCCGCCACCGTCGCCGTGCTGTTCCGGGTGCCGGGCGCGCCGGCACTGCTCTACGTGCTCGGCGAAGCGAGCGCGACGACGGGCTCGGTGCTGTTCTGGTCGCGGCTGATGGACGGCTTCACCTCACGCGACCAGAAGCGCGTCGTCGGCGTCGTCGGCGCCGGTGGCATGATCGGCTCGGCGGTCGGCGGGCTTGCGATGAAGCTCTTTGTCGACGTCACCGGCGTGGCCGCTCCCGTGATCGCGTCGGCCGTGATCTGGGTGCTGGCCCTGCCGCTCTTGCGCGTCGTCCGCACCCGCTCGTCGGCGGCTGGCGACGGCGATGGCAGCGACGGCAGCGATGGCGCCGCGGCCCAGGGGGCCCGTCCGGCGAAGACGGCCCGCGAGGCGAAGGAGGCCCGCCGCCAGGCCGCCGCCCCCGGCGACACCCGTGACGCCGTCGTGGCCCTCTTCAAGCAACCCTATGTGCGGGCCGTCGCCGGCCTCGTCGTGCTCTTCGCCGCCACCGGCGCGGCGTCGGATTTCGTGTTTCGCGCCGCCGCCGCCCGCAGCACCGAAAACGAGATGGCCGGCCTGTTCGGGCTGCTCAACGCCGTTGTCGGCATCGTCGTCGTCTTTCTGCAGGTGGGCCTCACGGGTCGCCTGCTCGCCCGCCTCGGCGTCTTCGTCTTTGCCGCGATCATCCCGACGCTGCTGGTGGCCTTCGTCGGCCTCTACGTCGTCGTCGACGCCCTCGATCCCCACGGGCCCTGGGCGTTTCGCGTGCTCATCACGCTGAAGGGCATCGAGATGGCGGGCGCCTACTCGCTGCACCCCGTCGTCGTCGCGCTGCTCTACAACCCCATCGCGCCCGAGCTGCGCGCCCAGAGCCGCGCCCTCATCGATGGCGCCATCAAGAAGGTCGGCGCCGCCGTCGCCGGCCTCGTCCTTGGCGCCCTGGCCACCCGCGCCGACGTCGTCAGCGCCTGGACGGTCCTCGTCACCGCCGTGCTCACGCTGCTGCTGCTGCCGACGCTGCGCCGGCTCTACGGCCTCGCCCTCGAGGCGCGGGTGCAGGCCCCGGTGCAGCGCGGACGGGCCTACGCCATCGACACGACCGACAAGGACACGCGCCAGGCCCTCGAGGCCGGCCTGCGCTCGACCGATAGCGACGACGTCCTCGCCGCCCTCGACGCGCTCGGGCCGACCTACGAGCTCGACGGCGAGCGCCTGCTGCTGTTGCTCGAGCACCCCGAGGAACGCGTGCGGGCGACGGCGCTGGCGCGGGTGCCGGCCCGTCCAGACGATCGCCTCGCCGAGCGCCTCCTCGACATCGCGCGGACCCCCGGGGCCCGCCGACCTCGGGCCGAGGCGGTGCGAGCCCTCGCCCGGGTCCAGCCAGGCAAGGCCGCCGACGTCGTCCTCGAGTTCCTCGACGATGAGGAGCCGGGCGTCGTGTGCGCCGCCCTCGAAGTGCTGCTGCGCTCGCGCAACGACGCACGGGCCCGGGCGCGCCTCAAGGCACTCCTCGCTGACCTGCCCGGACTTGGCATCGCCTGGCGTCGCGACCTGGCACGCCTGCTCGGTGTGCTGCGCGACGCGCGCTACGCGCACGGCGTGACGACGCTGATGAACGACGGCGACCACAGTGTGCGGGTGCTCGCCATCGAGGCCGCCGCGCGACGCGGCGATCCCGCCCACGTCGACGACCTCATCAAGCGCCTCGGCGAACGCTCGACGCGGGTGGCGGTGCTGTCGGCCCTCGTGCGCTTCCGCGACGCCGCCGTTCCGGCCCTGTCGGCGGCGCTCGACGACACCGGCCTCGACGTCGCCGTTCGCGCGCGCGTCCCGCGCCTGCTCGAGCGCATCGGCAGCGACGCCGCCGCCCACGCGCTGCTGTTCTCGAATCCGCGCGACGACGCCTGGCTGCAGAGCCGCATCGCCCGCAGCCTCGTGCGGATCGTCGAGCGCAGCCCCGGCATCGCCGTCGATCGACGCCGCACCGATGAGGCCATCGGCCGTCGCCTCGTCGCCTACGCCGCCTACGCCGACGCCCTCGCCGACCTCAACGGCAGCACCGACGTCCGCCTCCGCCTGCTCAAGCACATCGTCAACGATCGTCGTCGCCAGAACCTCGAGATCGCCCTCGATCTGCTCGGCATCCACCGGGGCATCGATCGCATGCGCGCGGTCGCCCGCGGCCTGATGGACCGGCGCAAGCAGTCGCGCCTCGACGCCATCGAGCTCCTCGACGTCGCGCTGACCGCCGATCCGCTGCGCACGGACTTCCTGTCGCTGCTCGACGTGCGGGAGGCCGAGCGCCCCGAGGCCGCTGCGCTGCACCGTGCCCGTCGCCTCACGCACTCCCGCGACCCCCTGCTGCGCGGCATCGCCCGCCAGACGCTGCGCCGCTGCGGCGTCGTCGACGACGACGTCGCCTCCGCCAACGCCGCCGCCGAGGGCGTCGGCATGCCGGGCAGCTTCGAACTGGAAGGAACGGACATGGCCGATCCCCTCGTCGAGCGACTCTTCCTCCTCGAAGACGTCGACCTCTTCCGCGGCCTCGCCGCCGACGACCTCCTCGCCATCGCCGCCCTCGCCGGCGAGCTCGTCGTCGAGCCGGGCCAGGTCCTCTACCGCGAGGGCGACCTCGGCAACGACAACCTCTACGTCATCGTCGACGGCGTCATCGAGCTCACCCGCGGCGGCAAGCTGCTGATGACGCTGCAGCCCGGCGAGAGCGCCGGCCAGGTCAGCTTCGTCGACAAGGGCCCCCGCCCCGTCACCGCCCGGATCGCCGACGGCAAGCCGGCGCGCCTGCTGCTGGTCGAGCGGGAGCAGTTCTTCGACCTCATGGCCGACCGGACCTCACTCATGAACGGCTTCTTCGACGTGCTCGCGAGCCGGCTGCGCTCCCTCATCGACAAGGCCACCCCCGAGGAGAAGTCCGGCGCCGGGCGCACGACGCGGCCACCGGGCACAGCGGACGGGTAGCTGCGGAACATGGGGCCCCGGCCGCCAGCGGCCCATCGCCTGGGTAGGAGACTGTCGCACCCCAGTTGCGTCGGCGCCACCGCCGGCGTCTGCTCAGCCGACCAACACAGACGTGGGAGAGGGTGATGAAGAAGCGGCTCGGCGAGATCCTGATGGAGCGCGGACTCATCGACGGCGACCAGCTCAACGCCGCCCTCGGCCACCAGCGCCAGTGGGGCATGCGTCTGGGCACCGCGCTCGTCGCCAAGGGCTTCGTCGCCGAGGGCGTGCTCACCCGCGTGCTCTCCGAGAGCCTCGGCTTCCCGATGGTGGACCTGAGCCGCGTCGTCGTCGACCCGAAGGTGATCGCGCTCGTGCCGCGCCGCACCTGCGAGGCCCACGACGTACTGCCCATCGGCGTGAAAGAAGAACCGGGCCGTCGCCGCGTGCTCTTCCTCGCGATGGCCGATCCACTCAACGCCACCGTCATCGACGAGATCGCCTTCACCAACGACTGCGTCGTGAAGCCGGCCATCGCCCAGATCTCGTCGCTGGAGCAGGCGGTCCGCCGCTACTACCTCGGCCAGCGCGTCGAGATCGCGCCGCTCAACTTCGATGCCCGCCCGAAGGCGTCGTCCTACCTCGAGCAGAGCGACACGATGACGATCACCGGCACCGGCGTCGGTGGCGAACGTGTCGTCGTCGGCCGCCAGTCCCTCGACGGCGCCCCGCTCATCGAGCTGCGCGAGGAGGTCCCGGCGGAGCCGACCCTCAGCCCCTTCGACGCGCCGCCGCTGCCGCAGGACTACGTCGGCCAGCGCACCGGCGTGTTCGCGATGCCGACGCCGGTGCAGGCCGTGCGGGGCGTGCAGTCCCGCCCCGACGAGCTCCCCATCGCCGACGGCGACATCCTCGCCATCTCCCGCACCGCCGACCTCGAGCAGATCGAGGCCCTCGAGCGGAAGTTCTGGGCCCTCATGCGGGTGCTCGCCCGCCGTGGCCTCGTCACGAAGGAAGAGTTCCTCGCCGAGCTGCGCAGCGCCGAGTGAGGCCAGGCGCGGCCAGGCGCCGTCAGCGACGGGCGACGGTGACGACGACGGCCTTCGACGTCGGCGTGTGGCTCTCCCGCGCGCGGCTCTCGAGGGGCACGAGCACATTGAGCTCCGGGAAGTAGCCGGCCACGCAGCCCCGCGGCAGGTCGTAGACGACGACGCCGAAGTCGCGGGCGTGGCGCTGCGCGCCTTCGAACCAGCTCGTGATGTCGACGCGGTCACCGTCGTGCAGGCCGCGCTCGCTGGCGTCGTCGGCGTTCATGAACAGCACGTCGCGGCGGCCCTTGATGCCGCGGTAGCGATCGTTCTCCTCGTAGACCGTCGTGTTGAACTGGTCGTGGGAGCGGATGGTCATCAGCAGCAGCTGCCCCGGCTGCAGCGACCAGCGCGGCAACGGCACCACGGTGAAGTTGGCCTTCGCCGTGTCTGTCGTCCACGCCCGCTCCCGGGCGCTGTTGGGCAGCGTGAAGCCATCTTTGTGCTGCACGCGGGCGTTGAAGTCGGTGAAACCGGGGACGACGCGGGCGATGAGGTCCCGGATGCGGTCGTAGTCGTCGACGAGGGCGGACCAGTCGACCGGCGTCGTGGCGCCCAGCGTCGCCTTCGCGACCCCCGCCACGATCGCCACCTCCGAGCGCAGCGTCGACGACGCCGGCGCCTGGCGCCCCTCGGTGCGGTGCACGACGCCCATCGAGTTCTCGACGGTGACGTACTGCGCGCGGCCGCCGGCCTGCACGTCGCGCTCGGTGCGGCCGAGGCACGGCAGCACGAGGGAGGTGTCGCCGCAGGCGAGGTGCGTGCGGTTCAGCTTCGTCGCCACGCTCACGGTGAGCTTCGCCTTCTGCAGCGCAGCGTCGACGCGGGGGGTGTCGGGCGCCGCCGCGACGAAGTTGCCGCCGAGGCCGAAGAAGACGTCGAGCTCGCCGCGCTCGAAGGCCTCGATGGCGTGGACGACGTCGACGCCGTGGTGGCGCGGGCTCTTGATGCCGACGGCGCCGTCGAGCGCCTGCAGAAAGGGCTCCGCCGGGGTCTCGATGATCCCCATCGTGCGGTCGCCCTGCACATTGCTGTGCCCGCGCACCGGGCAGGCGCCAGCGCCGGGCCGGCCGACGTTGCCCTTGAGCAGCAGCAGGTTCACGATCTCGCGCACGTTGTCGACGCCGTTTTCGTGCTGCGTGATGCCCATGGCCCAGCACGCGATCGCGCGCTCGCTGCGGGCGTAGACGCGACCAATCTCCTCGATGACGTCGCGGCCGACGCCGGCGCCGGCGACGATGTCCTCCCAGCTCGTGGCATCGAGGCTCGCGATGACGTCGTCGGCACCGGTGGTGTGGCTGGCGATGAAGGCGCGATCGATGACGCCGCCGCCCTGGCGACGGTCCTCCTCGAGGACCACCTTCATCACGCCCTTGAGGAACGCGACGTCGCCGTTGATGCGGACCTGCGCCCAGTGGCTGGCGATGTCGCTGCCGACGCCGACCATGCCGAGGCCCTTCTGCGGGTGGGCGAAGGACTCGAGGGCGCGCTCGCGGATCGGGTTGACGACGACGACGGCGCAGCCACGTCGCCGCGCCGCAGCCAGCGTCGACAGCATGCGCGGGTGGTTGGTGCCCGGGTTCTGGCCGATGACGAGGATGCAGTCGGCGAGCTCGAAGTCCGCGAGCTGGACGGTGCCCTTGCCGACGCCGAGGGTGTTGCCGAGGCCCTTGCCGCTCGACTCGTGACACATGTTGCTGCAGTCGGGCAGGTTGTTGGTGCCGTAGCTGCGCGCCAGGAGCTGGTAGAGGAACGCGGCCTCGTTCGACGTGCGCCCCGACGTGTAGAAGGCCGCGCAGTCCGGCGACGACAACGACTTCAGCGTGCTGCCGATGAGGGCGAAGGCGTCGTCCCAGCCGATGGGCTCGTAGTGGGTGCCACCGGGCTTCTTCACGAGGGGCTCGGTCAGGCGGCCGTGATGCTCGAGCTGGTGGTCGGTCTCCTGTCGCAAAGACGCGATGCTGTGGCGGGCGAAGAAGGCAGCGTCGGCGACGCGGACGTCGGCTTCGTGGGCGACGGCGCGGGCACCGTTCTCGCAGAACTCGAAGGTGGCGCGGTGACCGGCCGGATCGGGCCAGGCGCAGCCGGGGCAGTCGAACCCCTCCTGCTGGTTCACCTCGAGAAAGACCCGCAGGCCCTTCGTGACGCCGGAGGTCTTCGCCGCGTAGCGGAACGACGACAGCACCGCGAAGGGACCCGCCGCCGGGGCCGGGTGGGGCTTCTTCGTGCTGGAGGCGGGCGCAAGCGTCGAGGACGGCGCCTTCGAGAGCGCGCGGGTGGCGTCGTCAGACATGGGTCTGAGCGTACCACCCGCGCCTCAGGTCGGAAGACGCTTCTGCCGCACACGTGAACCGACGAGGACGGGGTGACCGATGGACCGATGGGAGAGCCTCCGTTCGTGTCGGTTCACTTCAGGCCAAGCTTCTTTGCCGCCTCGACGAGGCCGGCGAGCTTCGCCTGGTCCTCGCCGCTCGCCTCGGAGGCCAGCCGCGACAGGAGCCCGGCGATCGACAGGTCCTTGAGGTCCTCGGCCAGCGTGGGACGCGACAGCACCGCCTTGAGGTCGTCGGCGAGGCTGCGGCCCTGGCGGAGGTACTCGTCGGCCACCGCCTGCACGGTGCTGCTGCGATCGACGGCAGCATCGAGGCTCTTGCCGAAGGAGACGGCGTTGACGAAGCGGTCGAAGAAGGCGCCGTCGCCGCCGACGATGTCGATCTTCGCGTTCTTGAAGGCCTCGCCGAGGACCTTCGACTGCTCGGCGGCGATCCGGGCCTGGATCTCCATGCCCTGCAGACGGATGGCGCGCTCGTTCTCGAGGCGGAGGCGGTACTCCTCGTGCTCGCGAGCGGTGCCCTCCATGGCCTTCATCGCCGTCATCTTCTCGGCGACGCCCTTCGCCTCGGCGAGCATCTTGTTCTGCAGCGCGTCGGCCTCGGCGTGACCCTTCTCGCGAATCGCCACGCTCTCGGCGAGGCCGCGCTTCTCGATGGCCTGGGCCTCGGCCTCGAGGACCTTGGCCTTCGCGAAGCCGGTGAGCTCGATGGCCTTCGCCTCGGCCTCCTTGCCCTTGGCCTCGGCGACGAGCTTCTTCTCGACGACCATGGCCTCGGCTTCGCCCTTCTTGAGAATCGCGTTGCTCTCGGCCTCCTGCACCTGCACGATGGCGAGGCCCTTGTTCTTCTCGCCCTCGGCGACGGCGAACAGGCGCTCCTTCTCGACCCTGGCCTCGATGAGACCGCGCTTCTCGAAAGCGACGGCATCGGCCTCCTTCACCTTCACGGCGGCGAGGCCGGGGGCGGCCGTCTCGGCCTGGATGCCCTCGGCGCGGCGGACGCGGGCGCGGGCCTCGCGGTCGGCGGCCTCAAGGTCGGCCTCGGCCATGATGAGGCGCTCCTTCGCGAGGTGGGTCGCGGCCTTCTCCTGGGCCTCGGCGCCCTTGATGTCCTTGACGAGCTTCTCCTGCGCCTCGGTTTCGGCAGCGATGAGAGCGGCGTCGCGGTTGCGCTTGGCCTCCTCGACGACGCGCACGGTCTTGATGCGCTCCTCCTCCTCGGCGACGGTGCGGTCGACGGCGACGCGGGCCCGCACGGTGTCGGCGATCTCCTTCTTCTGGATCTCGAGGAGCTTCTCCTTCTCGATGCGGGAGAGCTCGACCTCGCGCTCGCGGATGATGGCCTCGAGCTGACGGTCCTTCGTCACGCGCTCGGCCTCGACGCCGATGACGCGCTCACGGTTCTTCTGGGCCACCTCGATCTGCCGCAGCTTGTTCTGCTCGGCGATCTGCAGCTCCTCATCGGTGCGGATCTTGGCCTGGTTCGCCTCGAGGAGGGCCTTTTGGACCTCCTTCTCGGCCTCGGCGCGCTCGCGGGCCTGGGCAACGACGGCCTCACGCTCGCGGGCGGCGACGACGCCCTTCTGGATGGCGTCCTGCTTGGTGATGACCTCCTGCGCCGTCGTGTCCTGCTGCTTGATCTGCATCTCGGCTTCGTTGCGCAGGCGGTTGGTCTCGACCTCCTTCTCCTTCGTGATCTTGGTGATCGCGCGGATGCCCTCGGCGTCGAGCATGTTTTCGGGATCGAGGGCCTCGAGCGGGGTCTGCTCGAGGTAGTCGATGACGACGTCGGTGAGTTCGTAGCCGTCGAGGTCGGTGCCGATCTGGGCGTAGATCTTCTTCCGGAAGTCGGCGCGGTCTGTGTAGAGCTGCAGGAAGTTCATCTGGTAGCCCACCGTCTTGAGGGCCTCGGAGAACTTCGCGGAGAACAGCGTGTGCAGGGTCTCGACGTGGCTGGCGCGGGCGGTGCCGATGCGGGCCGCCACCTGCTTCACCTTCTCCACGTCGTGGCTCACCTGCACGAAGAACGCGACCTTGATGTCGGCGCGGACATTGTCCTTGCAGGTGAGGCCCTCGCGACCGCGGCGCTCGATCTCGATCATCTTCACCGAGAGGTCCATGACCTCGGCGCGGTGGATGATGGGCAGCACGAGTCCACCGGTGAAGCTCACGGTGATCTGGTCACCGGTCTTGTTGTTGATGAGGGCCTGGCCGGGCGAGACCTTCAGGTAGAACTTCTTCACCATGATGGCGATGCCCGTCACCGAGACGAGCAGGCCACCAAAGACAGAGAGCGCTGAGAAGAGGATCGGGTTCATGGTCGGTCCTGGTTAGGCCTTCGACGTGGTCGTCGTCGGCGAGGCGGAAACGGTGGCCGTCGACGCATCCGGCGCGGCGAGGGCGGCGATGGCGTCGGCGGTGGAGGGGAGCACGATGCGGGCGGATTCGACGAGGAAGACGCCGTCGGCACCGACGTCCATCAGCACGGCCTCCTCGCCGCGGGCGAGGACCTGCCCGGGCGCACAGCGGACCGAGACGATGGCCTCGTCATCGGTGCGGGCCTGGCCGCTGTGGTCGTCGGCGTCGATGGTGATCGTGATGGTGCGGCCCAGCAGCGTGCGACCACCGGCCTTCGTCGTCGAACTGTCGACAAAGAGGCTGGCGAGGGGGCGCACGGCGCCGATGGTGATCGCGCCGGCGCCGACGACGCTGACGCCGGTGGCGGCGAGGGCCGTGAGGAACGATGGCAGGATGGGACCAAGCAGGTGCCACGTCGACATCGACAGGAAGAAGCCGGCGAGGCCGAAGATCGTGAGCGAGACGGTGAGCGGCACCTTCGTGAGGCCGACGGCGGCGAGGGCCTCGCCGAGGGCGTGGGCACCACCCTTGGCGGCACCGGTGACGGCGTCGAGGGCGCCCTCGGCTGCACCGGCCTTGGCGGCAACGGCGTCGAGGGCGTCGAGGTCGGCGGCGCCGAGGATCACCAGCAACCAGTACAACAGGCTCACAAGCGACAGTGCGACGTACAGCACCGTCGGAAACGCCAGCAGCAGGTCGCCGAGTTCAAGCACAGTGGCGATCTACGACGGTTCCCCGCTTCGAGGCCACTCCACACGGGCGCATGCTTTGGAAGGCATATGTGTGGGACGCCGCCACACACGGGGTGGACGTCGTGATCGTGCTGGCACAGCCTTGGACCGTGCGCCTGCTCGTCGCCCTGCTGCTGCCCGCCGTGGCCTCCTGCGCCAGCGTCGCCAGCGCCGTCGTCGCCGAGTGTGCTGCCGCCGCGCTGCAGGGCGCCGCCGAGGTCTGCTGCGACGCCGCGATCGGCGCGATCTGCGAAGACAGCGACGATGGCGTCGACGACGACTCGGATGACGCCGTGGCGGAGGTCCCGCCGCCGCCACCGCGGGAGCCGCTGCCCGACGTGCCCCCGTGCGCGAGCCGCGAGCTGCCAGGTGGCGTGTGGCGCCTCGACTGCGTCGACGGCACCATCGCCGAGGCTCTCGTGGGGCCGGGCGTCGACGAGGGTCCGTCCGGGCGGGTGGTGGGGCTCGCCGACGTCGAGCGGCTGGCCGGCGTCCGGGGCCTTCCCGGCTCGCTGCGCATCGGTGGGGCGGCCCTGCTGCGCCTCGAGCTGCCGTCGCTCCACCACGTCGACGGCGACCTCGTTATCGAGGAGACGACCCAGCTGGCGACGCTGCGGCTGCCGGCCCTCACCCGGGTGCAGGGCGCGCTGCGGGTGTTTCGCAACCGGGCCCTGCGCAGCGATCCCGTGCCGGCCCTCCGCGGCGCCAGCGTCGTCGACGTCGCCTTCAACGATGTCCTGCCGGGGCCGGTGGTCGATCGGCTGCTCGCGCTCGCGCCGCCGCCGCCGGCGCCCGTCGACAACGCCGACTGAAGCGGCGACGATGACGCCATGGCCGGAAAGACCGAGCTGCGGCGCAACATCAACCAGTGCCCCTGGCAGAACTACCCGACCCATCGCCGCAACCGGCAGCTGCAGTGCCACGGCGACCTGCCGTTGTCGTACGGCTACTGCTCGCAGGATCTCGGCTGTCCGTCGTGCGCCGGCACCCTCTACAAGCCCAACATCCTGCTCGAGCAGGGGCGGCCCTTCGTCTTTGTCGAGTGCCCGTGCTGCGACCCCGAGGGCTATCGCCGCCGCGTCGAGAAGTTGAAGGACAAGCTGCCCAAAGGCGCCGGCCCGACGCGGACCCCGATCACCGACCGCGACAAGGCCATCGAAGACGCCCACCGGCAGGCCGAGGCGATGGCCCGCCGCGCCGAGCGGCTCAAGCGCTTGAAGTAGCCGGCGCCGTCAGCGCGGCTTGAGGGCCGGTTTCACCCGCACGCGTGGCCGCCCCTGGAGCATGACGACGGTCGAAAACGGCATATGCCCCGCGAGGGTCACCTTCACGACGCAGCGCGAGGAGGCGCCGACGTCGACGGTGGTGGGCCCGCTGCCGACGACGGTACCGTTGACCGAGACGCTGGCCCCCGGCGGCGCATCGATGAGCAGCTGTGAGAGGGCGCTGCCATCGGGGACCGAGGCCCGCGGCGTCGGCGGCGTCGGCAGCCGGCGACCTTCTGTCGACAGGCCGCTCACCGCCCGCGGACGTCGCGCCTCGGTCTCGGCGGGACCCTCGGCGGAGAAGACGGGCGCAGGCGCCCGCGCCGCCTCGATGCCGCGCAGCATCGACGCGACATGGTCAGCCGACACCATCTCGGTGCGGATGTCGTCGTCATCGCTGAAGGTGGGCGCCGTCGACGCGCGCGGCGCACCCTCCTGCGAAAACACATCGTCGGCCGGGTCGACCTCATCCGCCTCGGCGGAGGCGTCGTTGCCCGAGACGTCGTCGCGACCCTCCATCGCCCGCAGCATGGCCTGCGCGGGGATCATGCGTGTGCTCGCCTTGAACGGGTTCTTGTCGTCGTCGAAGGTGCGCCCCGCCTCTCCGACCATCACGAAATCGGCGGCGTCCTCAAGCGAGTCGGGGTCGTCCTCGTCGACGATCTGACCGGCGGTCGAGCCAAAGGCGCCGAGGCTCGCGTCGGCACCGGTCTGATCACCGCGCCCTGCGGCGAGGGCGGTCGAGGCGTTGGCCACGGCGACGATCGCGTCGGTCACGCCACCACCGGGCTCCGACAGAACGGGCGGCGGCGCCACCGCCGTCGTCGACGCTCCCCCTGACGGGCTGAAGGCGCCGTCGTCGGCGAAGACGTCATCGTCATCGCCACCCTTGAACGCGCTGGCGAAGGCGTCGGCGATGGCGCCGGCGTCGGCGACCTCCACCTTGCGCTGCACGAGGATGACCGCCTCCTCGGGAGGCAGCATCTGCGTCCGCTCGTCGGCCTCGTCCGCGCTGACGTCGACGTCCAGGTCGACCTCGACGGTGGGTGGGCGCTGGCCGGCGAAGGCACGGGCGCGCGGCGGTGTGGCTGGCGGCGGCACCGGCGCGGGGGGGCGCGCTCCCCCGAGGGAGGGCGGCGGCGGCGGCGAGAACGGCCGGAAGCTGGCCGGGTCGATGAGCTTCGTCTTGTCGGGGCGGTCGTCGGGATCCCCCTCGCCGCTCGACATGGGCGGCAGGGCCCGGGCCAGCTCGGCCGTCGGGATCATGAGCGTCGGCGAGGTCTTTGGCTTGAAGGCCCCGCCCTCCTCCGAGATGGAGGCGGGGAGGGCGCCGCGGGCCTCCGCGGGGTTGAAGAGGACCGTCGCGGCCGTCTTTGCCTTCTGGCGGCGCACCGGGCGGGCATCGGTGAACACCGCGTTGCCTTCGTCGCTCGTCGACGGGGGCAGCGCGGCCATGGCCGGAGGCGGTGGCGGCGCCATCGACGGCGTCATCGTGGGCCACAGCCGCTCGATGACCGGATAGATCCACGCCAGCTGCATCCGCAGCGTGTCGACAACGCGCGGCGGCGCGTCGAGGCCGAAGACGGGGTCGACGACGAGCGAGCGCAGCGGCCCCGAAAGCGCCGTGCGGATGACCTGGTCGGCGCTCACGGCGCCCTGCTCGCGCAAGGCCTGCTCGAGGCGGGTGACGGCCTCGTGCAGGTGCATCCGCTCGCCTGCCTGCTTGTGGATGAGACGCGCGAGCAGCTGCGGCAGCGACGACGTCGACGGCAGGCGCGGCACCGTGCGCCCCGAGGCGTCGCCGCTCAGCAGGGCCATGAGCACGCGCCCGAGCGCGTAGACGTCGGCGGCCATCGAGATCTGGGCCTCGGGGGCACGGAAGCCCGAAGGGGCATCGGGATCGTTGCCCGCCGCCGCGAGGGGCCGGATGCGCACAGCGCCGTTGGGCTCGAGAAAGACCGTGTCGAGGCTCAGGCCGCCCGACAGGACAGCGCCGAGCCCGAGCGGCGGGCCGCGGTAGCCGGGGCCGGCGGCGTCGTGGATGGCGACGGCGACACGCGCGAGGCTGGCGACGACGGCGAGGCCGAGCTCGAGGGGGACCCCCTTCTTGCCGCCCATGAGGGCCGCAAGGTCGAGGCCCTCGGACGGATCGCCGACGCCGTAGACGACGCCGTCGTAGCGGGCGACCTCATAGATGCGGGCGATCGCCGGGTGCAGGATGGCCGCGCCAGCGTTGGCGGCGGCGACGACCCGGCGCATGACGGCGTCATTGCGACCGAACAACGCGAGGTGGACCCGCGGCCCCGGCCCCATCGGCAGGACCCGCTGGGCCCGCAGGATCTCGGCGCCACCGTAGCTGGGGACGGCCGCAAGCAGGGCAAAGTCGGCGAAGGTCGACACGGGCGACTACGCCTGCCCTCCCGTCGACGGGCCGAGCCGGGCGCTGCGCTCATCGATGAGGGTCTGGAGGATGGCCACGGCCTCGGCGTCGACGCCCTTCTCGCGGGCAGCGGCCATCGCCTTGTTGAGCTTGCTGACCTCGGCGGCGTCGCGATCGCGCTGCTTGTCGACGAGCTGCTTGAAGAGCTCGAACATCGGGGCGAACTCGTCGCCGGCGCGCAGCGGGCGCAGCGCCGGGTAGCGGCCATCGAGCATCGTGCCGAAGTGGCGGGTGATGACGAAGATCGGACCGCAGACGCGGTGGGTGATGATCAAGCCGAGTACGCCGAGGATGGCGACCTCGCCGACCAGCGACAGCACGATGATCGAGAAGACCTTCTTCGCGTCGTCGGCGTCGAGCTTCTCCCCGATCTCGGGGCTGATCGCGGCGAGGCCGATGACCTCGTTCATCTCGCGGTAGGCCTTCAGCAGGAAGAAGCCGAGCACTGTCGACGTCGCGGCTGCGACGAGCAGGATGATGGCCGTGTACTTGAACTGGAACGCCCGGTCGACGATGGGGATCAGGCGTCGCTTGTACTGCTGGGCCATGGGGGCTCCTGACGGTGGGTCGACCTCCGTCGACAACGGAGGTCTCGGGACAATAGCCGCGGGGGTCGCTTCCATTCAACATCGCGACCGGGTGAGGATGCGCCATGCTCGAGCCCGCACGTCGCGTTGCCCGCCTCCGGTCGGTTTTCTTCTCCGGCGCCCTCGCCGGCGCCCTCGGCCTCGGTGCAGCAGCTGCGCGCGCGCAGGACGAAGACACCGGCACCGTCGTCCCGGCGGAAGGGACCCCGACGGACGCGACCGGAACCGACGCCACCGTCGCCGCCGACCTCGTCGACGCCGCCGCCAGCCCTGCCCCCGCCTCCGCCTCGCCGGCCCCCGCCACGGCGGGCACCCCGCCCGCGAAGAAGTCGGGCCCGACGCCCCTCATCGCCGTCCCTGCCAGCGACGAGCGCGGCGGTGCCCCCCTGGCCGCCGAGGGCGTCATCGCCGACGACCCGACCGCGCCCCCGACGCCGGCCTCGCCGCCAGAGACGCCGGCCGGGACCCCGGGCGCCCGTCCGCCGGGCGTCACGTTCTCGGGCATCCCGGCCATCAACTACATCGCCGACAACGGCCTCGGCCTCGGCGTGATCGCCGCAGCCTACATCCACGACGGCGTCACCGCGCCCTACCGCACGGCCATCACGCTGCAGATCTTCGCGTCGACGAAGCTCGTGCAGGACCACAACGTGATCATCGACTCGCTGCGGCTCTTCGACCTGCCGCTGCGCCTCAACGCCCGCCTCGGCTACCTCAGCTCGCTCACGCAGAACTACTGCGGCGTCGGCGGCACCCTCTCCTGCGATCCCGCCGTCGCCGAGGACGCCGCCCGCGACGCCGGCCTCGACGAGGGCACCACCGCCTTCGAGGACTTCGCCCGCCGCTACTACCAGCGCCGCTTCATGAACCCCTACGGCCTCGTGAACCTGCGCTACGCCCTCATCGAGCGCAGCCCCGGCCAGCCCACCCGCGTCGAGGTCACCGGCGGATACCGCGCCTTCTACTTCATCCCCGGCGACGTCTTCGCCGATGAAGACGGCGACGGCCAGCCCGACCTCGTCGACTATCCGGGCTCCCTCTACGCCCGCGACTTCCCCGACGGCGAGGCGGGCCTCTCGTCGGTCGTCACCGCCGGCCTCATGCTCGACTCGCGCGACGCCGAGCCCTCGCCGACGTCCGGCTGGTGGAACGAGGTGAGCGTGCGCTCGACGACGCCGGGGCTCTCCACGTGGACCTTCGGCGGCTTCAACGTCACGCTGCGGGGCTTCACCCCCCTGCCGGTGACCCTGCCCTTCTACGGCGACACCGGCCGCCGGCTCGTGCTCGCCAACCGCCTGACCTTCGACGGCGTCGTCGGCGACCCGCCCGTCCAGGAGCTCGCCCGCCTCGGCGGCAGCCAGGACATCTACGCCTTCGGGGGCGCCGACATCGGCCGCGGCATCCGTGTGCAGCGCTTCCTCGGCAAGGGCAAGGTCCTGAATCAGAGCGAGGTGCGCTTCCGCTTCGCCGAGGCCGAGCTCTTTGCCCAGCAGTTCGCATTCACCCTCGCGGGCTTCGTCGACGCCGGCATCGTGGCCGACGAGCTGATCTCCCCGACGAACGTCGGCGTCTCGGCCGGCGGCGGCGGCGCCCTGCGCATCGCCTGGAACGAGAACTTCGTGATCCGCGTCGACCTCGGCGTGTCGCCCCTCGAGCAGTGGGCGCTGCAGCCGTACATCACCATCAACCAGCCCTTCTGAGGTGGCTCTTCAGGCGCGCGAGAGCGTCGCCACCCACTCAAGGTGATGGGTGCGCGGGAAGGCGTCGATCGGCACGAGCCGCTCGAGGCGGAAGCCAGCGTCGACGACGTCACGCAGGTCCCGCGCCCCGGTGGCCGGGTCACAACTCACCATGACGATGCGGCGGGCCCGCATGTCGGCCCAGCGCGCGGCCAGGGCGGCGCCATCCACGAGACCGGTGCGGGGCGGGTCGACGACGACGACGTCGGCGACCGGCAGCGCGAGACTGGCGTCGATGTAGGCCACCCGCGGATCGATCCGGCGCTCGCCGTCGACGACGAGCCGGCGGTTCTCCTTGAGGTGACGGATGGCCCGGGCGTCGCCTTCGACAGCGACGACGTGGGCCGCGCGGGCCGCCAACGGCAGCGTGAGATGCCCGGCGCCGCAGAAGAGTTCGAGCACGGCCGCGCCCGCGATGACGTCGTCGACGCCGGCCATGACGGCGTCGATGATGGCCGCCCCCCCGTGCCGCGTGGCCTGCGAGAAGGTTGCAGCGTCGCTCTGCGCGGCGAAGCGGCCGGCCGAGATCTCGCCGAGGAGCATCGGGTCGCCGAGCGCCACGACGTCGTCGCCAGCGGCGGCGCTGCCGTCGGCGCGGGGCACGACGACGCCATCGACGACGCCGGCGTCGAGGAGGGCGCGGGCGGCCGTCTGCCGCTCCACGGCGGCGGCGATGTGGGCACGGTCGTCGACGGCGAGGCGGACCTCGAGCCCCTCGGGCAGCCCGGCCCGCGGCAGGCGCAGCAACGCCTCCTCAAGGCGCGGGTGCAGGGTGCTGCAGGCGGCGACGGCGACGCGTTCGTGGCTGCGGGCCGCGCTGAACGTGGGCGTCCCGGCGGGGCCGACGGTGACGCGCACCCGCCGCCGTCCGGTCCGCAGGCGCTCGGCCTCGGCGCCCGCGACAAGCGGCGCCATCACCCGGCGCACGGTGTCGTCGTCGAAGCGACCGACACGACGGAGGGCATCAGCGGCGATGGCCACCTTCCAGCGGGCGCGCGCCGTGAGGTCGAGGTGGAGCCAGTCGCAGCCGCCACAGCGACCGGCGACGGCGCAGTCGGCGTCGACGGCGGCGGCGGGGCGGCGCTCCGGCGACGGCGTGACGAGCCCCAGCACCCGGCCTCGCCCCACACCACCGCGACGTCCACCGCTGGCCACGCGGACGACGTCACCGGCCGCGACGGCGTCAAGGAACACGACGCCGTCGTCGGTGCGACAGAGCCCCTGCCCGCCGGGCACGAGGCGCTCGACAGTGAGGACGCGCTCGTCGGCCGGCGCGGGCGCCGATCGGGGTGGGGGCCGACGGCTCACGCCTGGCCGGGGACCGACGCGGCGGCATCGGCAGTCTGGCGGGCCCGGAACGCCAGCAGCCGAGCGCGGAGGGCAGCGTCGTCGGCAGCAAGCATGGCGGCGGCGAAGAGGGCGGCGTTCTTGGCGCCGGCGGTGCCGATCGCGAACGTGGCCACAGGAACGCCGCCGGGCATCTGGACGATCGACAGCAGCGAGTCGAGACCGTTGAGTGCCTTCGACTGCACGGGCACGCCGAGGACGGGCACCCAGGTCTTGGCGGCGAGCATGCCGGGCAGGTGGGCGGCGCCGCCGGCCCCGGCAATGATCGCCCGCAGGCCCCGTCCCTCGGCGGTCTCGGCGTAGCGGAACATCTCGTCGGGCATGCGATGGGCCGACACCACCCGCACCTCGTGGGAAACACCGAGCGCGGTGAGGATGTCGGCGGCCGCCTGCATCGTGGGCCCATCGCTGCTGCTGCCCATCACGACGCCAACCACGGGAGTACTCATGGGCGTCGACATAGCAGGACCGGCCGATGGGTCGAAACCGGGATCGGCGATCTGCCGCTGCGGTCGACGCCCGGCGTCATGTCTCGGCGCCTGACATCACATCGGGATGCGCACGAGGCTCTAGCAGGCTGCTGAAAAACGGCTTTGCGTTTTTCAGCACCTGCCAGGTGTTGATCCGGCCTCGTCGGAGACGAGGCCCAGAAGTACCTAGCAGGGTTGCTGAAAAAGGCCCAAAGCGGCCT